>ENA-OREC01002078-OREC01002078.1-marine-metagenome-genome-assembly--contig:-NODE-2078-length-10765-cov-13.384076_pt1 | contig 10765 bp, 6 predicted proteins | sample MGYA00248626_ERZ508543 | MGnify/ENA primary metagenome ERZ508543 (study PRJEB26211, sample SAMN05518279) | marine metagenome | isolation source: Puget Sound, Washington, USA | host: Bankia setacea...
TTTCTAATTAATACTCATAATACACATATAGTATGCATCTATTAGGTCATCCTGTATTTATGAAAATGTGAATTATCCTTTCGACGCCATATCGTTTATAATCTCTACTAAGTACCAGTCAATCAAATGCGTCGATTGGGTGAGGCTCCATACGAGAGCCGTGTAAATAGATGAAAACGTGTATATAAACAATATTCACGGCAAGACCATCCAATGGGACACGCGGAAACTATCTTGCAGTATTATCAGTAGGTAGCCCATATACACTGTCAAGAATCTGTAAAGCGATTTTATAATACTGCAAGAGCTTTTCCTCTTTTACGTGGATACTAGTATTGTTTACAAGTTACAGCAATTTATCTAAGTTGAATTAGTTGCTGTTACCAGAATATTCACGAGTGAAACAACAAAAAGTTAAAAGAGAACTGCATAGTGAAAAGGAAACTGTCAGTGTGCTTTCCACCATTAGTTACTTGAGGTACTTCGTGTTTTGTTTATGTCGGTGCCATGAAATGATTCGAAGACATCATCAATAGTTAACAGTTATCAAAGAAGAATTATTAAATAGCAAATAACTCCAGGTATACAATCTTAACACAAAGGTGTCATCACCTACACTGTCACAGGTAAACTATTCATAACAAAACTATCACTTAAAACAAATATTTCAAATTACATTCCACTGGCAGGAATGCATGCAAAACAAGAACGTGTTGTCAGGTTATACTATTATATGATGTTTATGGTTAAGCCTGACACCTTTTTGTTGGTTACATTTGTTGTATCCTGTCTTGATGCTAAGAAATATGGGAGGGTGTCGACGTTTGCAAATAAGTCATTGAAGTTGACGTCATCTAGGTCTGATAGGCTGTTTGATGCCATTGCTTAGATAAAATAAGTCTAAATTAAACAAAAGTTCATGTACCGGTACCTAAGTAATTGTACAGGTTAAACAGAAGTCAGAAATATCTTTGATTGAACATTTTTTTACCTTGTCCCATTTTGGTATTCATCAAAAGCAAATGTTGTTTTTGTAATTTTTCATTCGTCTTCTACAAAAGAACAGGCGAACATTCATCCGGACTCGCTTTAGAAGCCTGTTTGGTGTGTTGGGTGTGAGGTAAACACCCATAAACAATTTGGTGAGATCTTCGTCACTAATTTGGGGGTAGTGCTCTGTGGCTCCCTTGTCCGTCTGTTTAAGTTCCCTCTTGGTAGTTTTGAAGTTTTGGTTAGCTGAATTAAACTCTTCGGCCAAACTTATGTCAACACCTTCGTTGTTTGGAGGGGTCTAAAACTATCTGTTTATGCCATTTCTTAGGTTCTCCAGTTTGGACGTTTTATACTGTTCCCCTTTAACTGACCGAGCGTCCAGGTAAAATGTCCCTCGGACCTCGGCCAGTTCTGCTGAGGTGTATTTCTCAAATTCGGAATTAAATCGCTTTTCAATTAGATAGAAGTGTTTCTGCAGCATGGCAGTTCATTTCCTGGGTATTCACAGGGGTTGTCTTCTGCCTTTTGGACAACACCTCTTCATCAGTATGGTTAGCAAACCTCTATTTCACTTAACCTATTTTAAAATAAATAAAAAAGTGTCAGTTTTGTGAACGGAAATTCACGAGTCACAAAAACAATTTGTCCATCACTAAACTCAAAAGTGTTTTGGTCTAGAATGTGAAAAAGCGGATTGTTTTAAAATTAAACCCTAAATATAACTAACCATAACCCATACCCTGCTAACATTTAAATAACACTGTTTGTGTAAATAAAATAAATGGTATTTAGATGACAAACCAATTGTAAACGCTAGCCAAATGTGTTTCTTTTACAATCAACATTGAAATAGGTATATACGTTGCTTTTTATTGCTTTTTGTTGAATTTAAGTCCAATTATAAACGAAGAAACAATACACATATTAAATGTATTTCTGTTTAATCATACATTATACCGTACTGTATAAATGGTCACGTTGTTTTGTTTGACACTCGATCGTGTTGACACTGTCAAATCGGACAGAGATCGTCTGCTACATCTGTCAAAAACTACGCCAAAAAGCACGCGCTTTGACCGGCTCAATTTTTGGTCCGTGTGGTCGATTTAGACCATGGATACACCAAAAAACGAGAACGTATGGACAGTTTGAACTTGTTTAATGACACATAGCTCATAACAGTATTGTCCTCGTCTATTTTGCAACCAAACACGACGTTTTAATAATCGAAGCGGCGGTTGTTTCGACCCCATATTGTTTATCATCGCTAGGATCTACAGCCAATCAAATTAGTCGACTGGCCTGTATAGACGGGGAGTGCATATATAGAAGAACAAGTCGTGTACGTGGGCAATATACTCGGCAAGACTATCCAATGGGAAACGCGGAAAAAATCTTGCAGTATTATACTATTTATATACACCGCCATATTTCCATACACCGGTCTATTGGCCGTCTTCATAATACATATTCAAATTTAAAAAAAAAATGATAGTGCGAAAAATAGGCTAGACACTAATGTTGATAAATCTACACCCTGAGTTGCTTACACCATTGACACTGAGCCCTCCTATGTCCTCCCTTTCCAACACGCTGACTACTGGATACGCGTTATGGGCCGTGGTCTTCAATATCCGCTGTAACACTGATACCCTTGTACGTGCAAACACAAACTGTAGATCTGCACTCATTATACTCTTCGCCATCATCCTATAGAACGAGAACCAGACAATGTAAGTTATAGTTAGAGTACATTTGTCAGTGGCTTAACGATTAAGAGGCCTAAGGGCACGAGCGCAGCGAAAGCCCATGACGTCTTAATCGTAAAGCTACTAAACATATGTATTCTAAGCATCTTAGTGTATAATCTATTTTTAGACAGACAGCGCAAAAGTTTATATTCACCGCAATATTTCCATACACTGGTATATTGGCTGTCTTCATGAACTAGAATTAAAAAAACATAAACACGGCTAATTGGGCGAGAAAATAAGTTAGATACTAAAATATGGATTCCATCGAGGAACCTCAATGTTTGATTAGTATTTTTATATTCAATTTTTGATTATGTTTCTCTTTTTTTTTTGTTCAAATATATTTATCTAATACAATATTCAGACATAAGTTGTATTGAACTCCGCTTTTATATTGATGCGGATTCGTCCGACTTGCCTTCTGTTATATATAATAAGAATGGTAGCTGTACATCTATGTTTATTGTATTCTAAGCCATCAGGTAGCTACGTTTGTTTTCGCTGAGTGTAATCGTATGGAACCATTTACAAACCACATCACACACCTGTTCATTTTGGGAGGGACGTCCCATTCCAGAAGAGGTATGCCTTTAAGATGGATGTGGATGTCATAGAGACCCTCGTTGAACAAGTCACCAGACCATTTGGCTACCTGAATGACTTTTGACTTATTATACAGTAACATGCATCTATCACCTACATACCATTTTCGTATTATGAGTATCATACAAGTTGAGTTTGAAAAGTAAAGTATATTATTTAAATATATCTATAGAGATGTAGACAATAGCTCATAGCGTCAACAACAGCGTGGTAATGTACATGTTCCCAGTGATTATTATCATCAATATAAAAGATACAGACTCGTGTTAGTGGGGCCAATATTGTTGATCCAAAATAGTGTCCAGTAGCATTTAACATAACGTTTTTTATGCAATTAATATCATTAGATTACAGATTTGACACAAACTATAAACATTTGATATGAACATTGTCTTGATACATTAACAACACATTGATGATAAATATAACAGTATACACCTATATATGCAGCACAACAATTGGTAAGAGATGTTCTTTCTAAGCAACATGAACATCGGACAATAATGAACTCTATATTTGGAACCAGTTATGGACGACTTAATAATATACATGAACATTCAAGTACTAACCATCAATGTCAACATCAATGGCAGACCATAACTGATTTCATTGGTCGATTCTACGAGTATGACTGTAAGACTAATGGTCATCCTTACAACTCCGCCCAGAAATGCTGCTGCGCCAATCAGTGAGAAGCTCCCAGAATATATCGCTTTGTCGTAGCCGATCACACTACAGGAGATAAAATATATACCTTAATTTATAACCTAAAATGATCCCATGGACGTAAGTTAATTTATTCGATAGGAAAAGGGAACGTTTACACAAAAGTACATGTTATAGTGCATATGTCCATATGTTCGATAATTGGTCTGGATATCATTTGTGTTCTCAATGAATAGTTACTAGTACGTGCATACACACTACATATCTCTGTTGCTGACACTACTTACTGCAATACAATGCCTGTATACCTGTATGAAGTGTTCCTTTTATGCTTATAGTATTAGGAAATATCAGCCATAGTTTGACGAAACTACTGTGTTAAAATTGACATCAATGTAGTACACAAACATTTTGTTGGTTTGTTAGATGTTTTATTTACATATACAAGTATACATGCTCATAGTTATACATGTTCACACGGAGTTACAGTATACACTTATAAAATAAGAAAATAATGGATACCCTTGGGTGACATCACTTGTTGTTTATGTAACTTTGATTTTGCAATTGGCTGGATAAGATTTAATCGAAATAACATTGGACTGTCAATTCCATAGTATATTATAGCGGTAATGCGAGGATCATAATTAAATGTATATGTAACCATCATAATTACTTTAACTAGAGTTGCACCACTTACTTGACCAGTAGAGCTGACACAAACCGTCCGTATGCAGCCCCACACAGCAAACATGGTACAAACAACCCACTTGGCACCTGTACACCGTATGTCCAACAGGCAAGTAGGAAGAAGAGTATGAAGAATACAGCTAGAGATGGCAGACTGAATTGTCCTGTCGAAAAACAATAACATGACATTGGTTTCCATGTTTATAGTACTCAGCAAAGTGTGTTTCAAACAAATTTGATAGAATCCTTCTCATTAATACTCACATGTTGTCCAATACTGAGCAATGTGGGCAACGCTTATTTCTTCAGGGGACAAGGTTCCTGAACGAATTCACACCTACACCGTATACTCACTGAGTCACACTTTGATCAAAACTACCAAGTGAATAAGAATTGACCAGCTGAATCGCCACTTAATGAAAATGATTGATGAATCTCTCGAGTTATATAACAAAACCCCAAGGACGTTGTCTCAGACCGGTTATGTTGAAGGATAACATTTTAGATTATACGATTTTGTTTCACGTTAGGCGATGTGTAAATGTTCGTAGTTTGATACATGTTACATATATATACATACATGTGAACTAACCTAGCATTGCAAATGTTTGTATAAAATATGTTCAAGTGTGGCGTAACTCTGTAATACAATGTAATGAATGTACTTATAGTTTACAGTTAATAATGTGTGTATATTCAATAGGTTATGATGTCTTGTCTTGATCACGGAACTTTACCTCCTAATTGTATACACACATTGACCAGACATTCGTGAATTCATTACACGGACTGTTGAATTGTGACATAGGTGGATTAGAGTGTCGTGTTATTACTACACAGTATATACAAATGTATCAACTATTTTGTAATGCATTGGCCCATGTAATATATTAGGGAGTATCTGTACAATGTTCTCATACAATAAAACATACATACAACTTGCATCACATGCTGCATGCATTGTTGCTACAAGTACATTTATATCATCCTTTAAAAAACACCATAAACTCACCTCTACTCATTGTCATTTGTTACCAGATAATCAAACTGTGGCTCATTTAGACCATTCAAATTCTGTTTGAACAATAAAAACGTAATTACGTAATGGTTGTCAATATGACGATAGTTTTATAAGGCCAATATCATACCTGATTAATCGGTTGGTTAAATAGTTAAAGTTGTCACAGAATTATCTTTTATCTCTGATTGTTGATCAAATATGGCTTTGGAATGTTTTGAGGTCACGCTGGACGAGGGTATATCATAGCGAAAGTTAATGCTTTCATTCGGTAGTTCATTTAGCTCGCTGATGTATGATTTGAGAACAGTACAAACCACGAGTCGAGGGGACCTTTGTTCGATTCGTTCAGAGGTAGTTCCGATATGAATGAATCAGACGTTGAGGAAAAAAGTATCATTATGATCGTTTTGCACTTGGATAGGGCAACTAATTGAATAGTTTCAGCACGCAATGGGGACTCCGTGCCTACCTAGACCAGAGAGGCCACACTACGCAGGATTGTTCAACACTCGCTTCTCCTTGTATATGTGTTACATTAAATGGATGATATTTCCCAACAGAATTATATTTCAAAACATTACTCACATGTATGAAACTACATTTAGTAACGAACAAGAGTATAGTCAAATAACATGTTATAATTAAAGTACATTTGTCAGTGTCTTCACGATTAAGAGAGCCCGTGGCGTCTTAATGGTGAATATACTGAGCAAATGTACTCTATACAAGTGTATACTCTATTTTTAGACAGACAGCGCAATATGTTATATTCACCGCAAAAAAATTCATACACCGGTATATTGCCTGTCTTCTTGCATTAGAAATTCATTTTTTTCAAAAACATACCGGGTAATCTGATTGGGAGAAAACAATGATTAGACACTAATACTACTTAGTTCATTGTATACAGTTGTGGTCATCATATACTGGCCCATTCCAACCAGTTGTCATCAATAAAACATAAATGCATCAATATAATGTCTGTCGCAAATCTTACCTGGCTGATGGAACAGTTGTTTGATGGCCTCTTCTTGTGAATTAAAGAACAGCGTCGCCATGTCGTTGTAATACCCAGACTTACAGAAGTAAGTTCGTGCGTCAGCTTCTATATTAGACATGGTGGTGTTAGCAATCTGTGAAGTAGAGCATCAATAACAAGTCCAACATGTTTCTATTTCACTGTAAACGACTATTGTGTTTATTCTCATTCATCTTTATTGATACCTTGGTACTTCATATGAAAAGGATTTTAAAAACGTCTTCTATCAACATAATAATACAAGATTTTCATGGACTGATCTTATGAATTGCAACATATATCCATTTGTTAAGGATGCATGTCAAGATCTAAAATAATTCACGCGCACAGAACTATGTTGTTAATTCACTTACATCTGATGGGATGGGTTTGCAATGTCCAAGAGTCATAGATGCTGCAAAAGCTACAGTTGTTGTAACCATGGCAACTAACAAGGCTTCTAGTATTCTGGAATAAATCCCGAAGAGAAAAGATATTACAATTGTATAAACAAAGTTTAGCGTTGATGTTTAATAACAGTGTTAAAATGAGTTTCGTCAATGTCTTCTTTTCCAGTAATGTTTAGATGAGGCATATATACAAGGCAGTTAGTACTTATCAAATCGGGTAAGGAAGAGTATTAAAATAATCTACCAAATGCAATATGACTAGAGCCACAAGAATAACAAGTAACACTTCAATTTGCTAGCATGGTGTTAACTTAATGAACAAGTTAAGTATGTGAATCAATGACCTTCGGGAAATGTTATGTTTTGTATAAATGCAACATGCCGGACTTATTTGGGTTACATAATGACGTGTCACATTTAGTAGAACCAATTTTGCACCAATATGGATAAATATTCGGACAACATACTTGATATATTTTGGTTTTGTGTTGACATGTTTCATTCTGTAGATAGTGATACATTTGTTGATCTGGTTGAATAGAGCGCCAAGTAGACCACCGAAGAAACCCATCAGGACAAAGATAAAGAGGTCCATGGCAGTCCATAGTCGACATGTACCGTTTACCTTATCGCTGTCCATACACTTGAAAATAGCGAAGACACAATCGGAATCGCTAATAGATAAGTTTAAGTTGTTACTCTTAAACATGGCATATATATATGGTGGCGGTTATATCTCTTATTAGATATGCGTGTTAAATGTACTTCTATTAACCTGTTTTTACGCACATTTCGGTGTACATAAGGTAATTAGAAACAGTGAAAGTGTGTATCATAGTTACATATAACTTACCTTGAACACTCCAAAGTTGATGAGACCCGGTGAGTAGAAGGAACCCCAACTGTCAAAGTTTAAACCACTGAGGAAGAAGTTTAACGTGAATGTGGCTGACATCGAACAGAAAAACTGAAACGATGAAATAGATATCACATCGTCAAGGAAACCAAACTTTGTGCGTTATTTTCTTTCTCGAAGTAATTTTTTATCAGTATTGCGAGCTTAAGAAAGAAAATAAAGTATGGGCCTTTATACTTCTTTTAAGCTATTTTATTATAGAAGGGTATATTCATGAACTAGAGAGAAAATGGGTCACCGACACCAAAAACAAGTTAAAACGTTCGAAAGCGTCATAGTTGACGTTGAAAAACGGTCGTCGTAAATTGAGTTCACGTTCGTAATACGAATATGGCAGATAACATGAAGATATATTAATAAATTGCAGACTAGAGTTCATTCTGCTGAATATATCAATATTAAAAAACAAAGAAACAACGTGCCTAACAATTAAATAAATGACGTTTAACGCCAAACAAGGTTTGCCGGCAGTGTTTGCCAAGCAACGTTGTATGTTGCCAAATGACGTCATATTTCGAAAAACTATATTGTTTACGTTAAGGTAGAAGGATCGATGATTGTGTAAGGAAAGTCTCGTTGAAATAGAATAAATAAACTTCAGATGTTCAACTCTTTGACGCGATGTACGTTACTCACCTCAAAGGGTGAAACATTAAAGTGTATTCTATTTCAACAATACTTTTGGCAACAAACGCGCTGCTTGGCAACCACTGCCAGTACACCTTGTTTTGCGAAATACGTCCTTCATTTAGTTGTTCGGGGTATATTTCCTATGTTTTTGGCATTGATGTACTCAGCAATATGGATTCTAGTCTGCTATGTATAAATCTGCTAAAATATCAGTAAAAAATGTTTGTCAATGTTCTAGAAAACGTCCAAATAGTAGATGGAAGTTGTTGAAACGACGCAATAAGAAATACCGCTCAAAATTACAGGAATTCACGTATACTAGTATTTCAGATCCCAATTCACCACTGATACTTGATAACACCCATTGTCCTATAAAAACATGTATTTATGGAAGTGTGACCTTTACGTCTAGCAGTTTCACAACAATGAGTTTTAATTACAGTGTTCGGATGCAGGTGGTGAAAAGTCTTCAATGTTAATTAAATTAATACAGAATAATAAATATTAGATATGGTATCTTTAATTCCAGAGGATATATATATATATATACCATATCTAATATCTATTATTGATATCGACCTAACTCGTTTATTTGTTAGCGTACATGTAGCTCGTACCCCGGTGAAGGGGTGACACTCTAAAGTATCTCTCTTTTCAACAAACTTCACTTACACAATCATTAATATATCTCCAGAACTATGTTTGGCGTTAAACGTCCATACATTATATTGTTGTGGGCGTATCTTCCTTGTTTTAGTATCAGTGCACTCGGCAGAATAATCTCCAGTCTGCTATGTAGGTGCGTTTTATATTATTTCCTCACTCTAGTCTTGTTATAAACGTGAACTCGATGTGCGGCGACCGTTTTCCGACGTTACAACTATTTTTAAGAGTCGATGACCCCTTCCAAATGACTTCATATTTCGAAAAACAAAACTGTTTAAACAAAATAACAAGGGTCGATGATTGTTTACGGGAAGTCTTGTTGAAATAGGATACACTTTAAATGTTCACCCTTTGGCGAGTAACGTATCCCCGTACCTTAAGTGGTGTAGGTCATCGATGCTTAGATGCATTAAGTTCTCCCAAGTTCTAGGTCAAGGACATAAACACTCGGCTTGTGTTTGGTTTGAAACCGTTCCTTCGTTGCAGAATAAAACAGAGGTTATTGAAAAGAGCGAAAATGAACACCCTCTGACTTTGAAATAAAATACATTGAAGACTCGTCTGTGTAAAGACCACGTGCATCGTGTATGAAGTCGAAATGTTAATTATCAACTTTGGTTAAATTCGTGTTATAGCTAACCCAGTGCGGCTGTTCACAATAATACGTTTATATCGGGACAACTATTGCGGCAAGGGCGGGTATCTCAAAGTATGTGTTTTGTATTACACCTTGAACTAAACGTAAACGTGCTGCTCTTTTAACCAGGCTGCCAAACAGTACACGTAATGTGGTGTCTCTGATTAGATGTGTACTCCTGTTACTATACATGTTGGACAATTAGCTCCATTTATTTTTTGGGCGTTATTATTTGGTGTTAAATTATGGCTGTTATTTCTATCAAATATATGGCCGCATTGAAAATATAAAATAAAAAAACAATCACCTTTGAAGAAAAGCATAGTTTATGACCCCGCTAAATATAAAATGAAAGGTACAGTTTTGGATCTGTAATCAGTCAGAATAGGTCCCGATTTGCCGCAACTTTATGAGCATTTTTAGATTTTGTTTTAAAATGACCACACAAAGTTTTACTGAATAAAGGGTTGACTGGTTTTTAGTAGTTTTGATATTCCCGAGGTAAATACGCTTTTAAATGGTTGCAACTCGTTTAATGGCAATGTCAAGTATTATAGATTACAATATCTCAATGAGATGTAGAAGCATAAACGTATATATTATTTATGTATGTAATAGTTAGAGTATATTTGTCACTGTCTTCACGATTAAGAGACCTAAGGGAGCGAGCGAAGCGAGAGCCCATGGTCTCTTAATGGTGAAGACAGTGAACAAATATACTCTAAATAGCTTAGTGTCTGACTTATTTTGCGATAGACAAC
>ENA-OREC01002079-OREC01002079.1-marine-metagenome-genome-assembly--contig:-NODE-2079-length-10765-cov-12.501684_pt1 | contig 10765 bp, 8 predicted proteins | sample MGYA00248626_ERZ508543 | MGnify/ENA primary metagenome ERZ508543 (study PRJEB26211, sample SAMN05518279) | marine metagenome | isolation source: Puget Sound, Washington, USA | host: Bankia setacea...
CTTCCCAACCTGTCAGGGATAAGACTAGCTGACCCTGAAATGTCACTCCATCCCTCAGTCTGGGGCAAGATCAGATGACCCCGATGACCTGTCATAAGTACATGTACAACGGTAACAGTTCGGGGGATTTATATTGAATTACAAATAATTGATCACATTCGGTGACAGTCCTACAACCATTGTGTCGCTCAGGGTGACATATTTGACACGAGTTGTTGAGGGCTGCACTCACTGTACTGTGGTCACTCGGTTATAGTATTGGCTGTAACTAGTACAGTTTGGTATAATTACTTCTCAGCGTGAAACTGTGGTCGTTTTATGATATACTTTATATAGAAGTCATATAACTGAACAATACTACTCTAGTTTAGAGATACTACTATGAGCATTGGGGCAATAGAAACTACAGTGTGCTGAAACTCTTGATCTATTCAACGCCTTATTTCACGATGTGTATGCAGTTTAACGAATGGTTGACATTGCGTGCAATAACGCATATAGACTTAAACCACCATACGTATCTCTATCGCAAATGAATGAAGATCACGCCACTACATGTACGTGAATTAACACCTTTTCCATGATTATTTCTGGAGTTAATTACTAAACTTTAACTAGCTTATACAATCACTTTTCCTTGTGATTTTATCGAAATCAATTACGAGTGCGACCGTTCAGCTATACTCGTATCCAGGCAACGTTTCTGGTGAGTTTCTGTATTCGGTTCTCTTACCTCACGAGTCTGCAAATAAGACCATCAACTGCTGTCTAAGAAATGATTATGTAATAAACCTAAAACACATAGCGGTTGTAGGTATACAGAAACAGCGAGCATACGGATATCAATACGTTCAGGACTATACGTAGGTCTGTCCGGAACGTTCTAAGCTATATCCTCCGGAGGTCCATGGTTTCCGGATTTATCGTTTTGTGGATTCACGAGGTTTCTCTGTATATGTGTGTATATCTAGTTATCCACTCCTTTTGATTGATTGTCTCAACTGCAGTTATTATTTGTTACATACATTTATATTACATCAGCTTGATAGTATAGGTTTATAGATTACCGGAACTGTGCGTGGTTTTACTGCATGTTCCCGACCGTTTTCAGTAACACTTTTATTCTTTTATTCTCTTCTGTATAAATATGTCCTTATAACCAAACAATCCTATTCCACGTATAGCAAGGACACTGTGTGCTATTGGATTGTTAAATTACCGGGCTATTTCTGTATAATACTTCCGATATACAAGGCAAAACTCTTTAACATTACAGCGGCTAAGCGACTGAACAATTCCTGGCTACTAAAGGTGTGTATTCTAACAACGATTCCACACTCCTTATTAATTAGTAAGAAGTGTAGATATAATTAGTGTCTCATTAAAGAACCCAAACTCGTTTACATGTATTTAAATGAAAGGTTGTTTCCTATATTCTTCTATCATTGTTTTTTGGCACAGTAGAACGACGATACGATGAACTCTAGTGTCTGTTAAATTACCTATTCAAGAAACTGTAAATACAGACTATAATTTATAAAGTTATTCCAGTATGTATGTAGAAATATAAAATAATCCATCATAGAATGAATTACCCATAACCATTATGTTCAACAGACCTTAGAAAACGACAAGAACTAAACTGTGAGCATAATTGTCTTAAACTTATATACAAATCAATCATCAATACTTTCAACACTCTAAGTTCATGTATACACGACTAAAGCTAGCCATTTAACGAAGAGTGGGTGTTTGTGGTTTTGACATTGAAAATTTGTTAAATATAGATATACATGTATCTGTAAATGAACATCTCAAGTATTACATTTGTGCACAGATGGCGGCTCATTCACTTGGATTACTCTCAGACCAATATGACATGATGGTGTTATCGTTGATACATGTTAGTAATCCTCTTTAGAAACTCGTTTTGCATACTCTATATAGTGTGCTAATGGTATTTGTCTGGCCCAGTCATTCTCTGGCAGCGACCACAATGTCTGCACTGTCTATATATGAACGTGAGGCTTAATCTGTCTGCAACTCAATTCCCATATTACAGGTTCAGATCCCATTCATGGACAGATTAACTGACAAAACTACATGTAGCTGACTATATGACTTTCTTGAGTACAGTAAAGTGTCCGCTAATAAACCCAAACTCGGGGCCGACTGAAAGTGGTCTTATTTGCGGTACCACAATTAAAGTGAAATTAATTGCTCGGAGACCGTAATTAGGTGGTCTTAACACTTAATGCTGACACGTTTTCGTTTATAGCACCGGTGACACATTCAAACACGTTAATACAACCTGTTAGAAGAGACCACTTGAATTAAGAGACCATTATTACATGAATTATAAACATAGTTCAGTCTGCTTGCTACACTCACATTATTGTCAACAAAGTAATCCACAGAAAGTGAACACTTACAAGTCTAATTTCGATTTTATTCCAAATATAATTAATAATGTATGCTTGAAGCGTCTTGCAGATAAATGTACACTGCATTACTTAGGCAACTGGTTCTCTGTTTTAGAAAAAAATGATATCTGATAAGTTCTTACAGTCTATACCTTAAGTAGAGCTCATTACTGCCATAATTAACACAACGTGTCTACCATTGAGCTTTTCCCCTGAAATAGTATTTGATGTCCATGTTACTCCTTATATTTTATAACTGTGTGTGGAACTAATGCCCAGTAGACGAATCTAGTTGTAGTCTAGACAGTAACCTTTACCCTTCAATGTATATTAACTGGAACAGTCTCGATGAGTGAGGAAGAATGAGCAGTTTAGAAGCGATAACAGTATTGCAGCCGGGCGTCGACCGAATATATTCCATTCTGCAGCACTCGCTTTGCAACGTCGATTTTGATTTGACGTCGCGACAAGATTTGCAACTTTATAAAAAATATTCAACTGACGTCACGATGCATAAACAACCCAGTGATTCAACGCTAGCGCCAATTAACAAACGTGCTACTCTTAAAGCTACACTTTCGTTCCCAGCAAACTAATTTCCTAAAAAGAATATTTTAAGAAAAGGGCATACATATATTATAATAAATGCTTCTTATGAAGGAATATGTGTTAAGTTTGAAAGAAAAAACAACATAAGATTGGTTTTCCTACTTTCAAATTGCCCGTAAATACTAAATTTTACTTAAAAAATAGTTTATGGTTCACCTGTTAGATATTAAATTTGACAATTTGGGTTTATGATAACTAGGCTATATGATCAAGTTTAGGTGTCTATATGTTCCACAAGGACATTATTTCATACGTGCTTTCTGTCTATGAAGTACAGATTAAAATGTATTTATTTTTTTTGAGCAAAAGTCCACCTTTAAAAACAGTATATACCTTTGCAAATATCTAGCTTATAAGTTAATATTTTCTTCAATGGCCAAATTAGTTTTAGAACAAGAAAATGACAATGCTATATATATGACTATGTGAAATGGTGCATCATATGCGAGTGATACATCACCAGAAGAGATCAGTGCCTCGAATCTCCTTACCAAGCAACAGTAGAAACAAGAGGGCTTGGCCAAACAACCGATATCTCAATATTTGCCTTTAAAGCTTTTATTCATGGGACGATGTTCCCGGCTATTTATAGACCAAAGAAGAATGGCATGCTCCCCGGATATTACGTGAACGATGTGAATATAATATCTATTGACAGACAGCAAGGTCTTGAATCTGTTTTATGTTGCTTTTCCTTCTTATTGAACCGATATTTTGCGTTTTTTAAACTGTAAAAATAGTAGCAGACGATAATATGTCAGACCACAGACGGCGGGAAACCGAGGAAGAATCTATAGAAATATTGTTAAAGAAATGATATGTTAGACAATTGTAAAACATGAATGAAATAAAGGGAGTGATAGATGAAGACAGGAGTGCACGATAGTGTTAGAATGGACCATACAACATAATATGGAGCAACAGATGCTTCATCCTACGTCATCAGCTAATATAAACTGTATGTAGTAAGAGCAATCAATCTTTGAGAGTATTTAAACGATATAACCGGATAGAACCAAACACAAACGGGATGTTGATATCAAATCAAATTACTATTGCCGTTGAATGCAAATTGAAACGGTTACATTAGGAATGCTAAGGGTATATTTACGGATTTCTGAACACGAGTTCAATCCTAATGTCCTATTAAAGGAATGTGATTTGTAATTGCACTGTTATTATAAGATGGACATAGCACAGTTCCTTCATTTATTTACCACGCTTTCAGAAAACTAGAATACTATGCATGTACATGATGATGTAACTTGAACACCGTATCAATAGTCCCAACTGTTGATCTAGCTGTCCCTATGTTAATCACGTTTGCTAGACTTAGTTGCTTATCCGATGATCTATATTGCTCGGGTTCTGTGAAGGCTCGATTACACAATTACTTTGATATGAAAAAGTTGATAAAATTGGTATAACTTCCTATCCTTTGATCGATCTGGTTATGGGAGAGGTCGTTTGATTCTACTTATTTGAGATTCAGAGTAAGTAATAAAGGGAAAATAAATACAACAGAACATAGAACTTAAAGTGAGGTGGCACATTCGGTTGCTTCGAGAGGGGGGATCTTAAAGTGATAGTTTCTTTAAAACAACCACTGAATTTATAGAGTTTGGCTAACTATTTTTGTCATGTTATTGTCGCATATATATCTCGCTTTCAGATTCCTCGAATGGGTGTACGTCATTTGTTGTCCATATGGATGCATTTAATCACCTACATGCTATTGCTTTCGCTCTCTCCTTCCTGCCACTTTTGTTCCAATGTCGAGTTCTACATGGACAGTCCATGCCTCTGTCAACATACGTCACACTGTCACTGTTTATTACACATTACCAGCATTGTTCGTCTGTTCTTATTTAGATACTTATTAATTGCTATTGGTCTATCAATACTCGCAATTGTACATGCAATCATCTTCTACGTATGTACTCGGAATCGTTTACGTATATTCAAAGGTTAGAACTACTGCATGTACGTGTAAGGAGGTGGTAATTCTGTATAATAGTACTGACACCGTTGCCACGTTCGAAGGCCTTGGTATGACACTATCTTCACGATAATGAACATTGTCACGCGATTGGTTCATAAGAGGGATGAGCACAAATGACGTAGGAGGATTCGTTTCCAATACTATCTGGCCTGGAAATGGCTATATCCGACACAGTCAACAATAAGTAGACCGGATATTCTTAGCCTTAAGGTCTATAAATAGATTACCGCGGGCGACCCTGCCACCATTAACAATTCCGAAGTAAACAAACTATTTTTCTCCGATACGACAACACGCTGGACTCACGGGTGACCTTTGGCCGTTATAAGAACTCGCCATCCTAAAACGGCGATAAACGACACGTCCACTAGATAAAGACATTCAATCAACAAACTTAATAACATATAATCAGCAGTTAGTGTTGTTTATGGAAGTCTAGATAATTGTTTAGAGCTATAAAACAAACAAACAAATACAACCGATAACATGTATATATGAACAACACGACGAATATGAAACAGTAGGGACAGGAGAGCGACTTCTTGTTATTTTTGAGATCAGGTTGTTGTGTTGTCCTTGCTTGAATAATTTAGTCTATTTCTCTGCAAGACTAGTGTATTTATTTTAATTTTAGATACACGAGAACCCGTAAACCTGCACACTCATTAGTGACGTGTCCGATCCGAACTGTTTTAATATTTGAGCTGGTGTCAGTTCATTTAAATAAGGGCAGCTTCTTTACTTCAGTTTCCATATTTTTTGAAAATACTGGAGTTCTGGTTTTCGAGGTATACTACAAATCACTTTGACACATGAAATAACAAAATCCATATACATTGTATAGTCCTCGACTAGGTTCTTACGCTTTACAATATTTACAATGTATTAACTTAACCTAGGAAAACAGATAAATGGAAGCATACCAACATGCGAACATGAACTTATTAGTGTACCACTTGAGAGAGACACACATATATACATATAAGTCAATCGCCTATAATGATACTGACGAAAAAGTATCATTGTTTAGACAAATCGAGGTTCGGTCCCAAACAACTAGCTCCACTGTAACTCGCAATTAAGTTCATAGTGTGTCGATGCCTAGATCGAGAAGTTAAGAGCGGAACTTAGATGTAGTGTTGCGCACTTCACTGGTTACTATTCCTGTGAGCCTACATGTAGATATTATCAACGTATAACATTTCTTTTCTGTGGAACCCAGAGTATTGAATTAGTAAGCTGCCCTGTTTATATTGAATGGTTCGGACCTTAGAGGACTGTGATATGTACTCAAAACTGGTGAGGCTTCATGTTTTTCGTTTTTTTAAACCTGCAGAAACGACCAACTATAGCAGACGTATCACCTATGAAAGTCCTTTTGTAAAACTATCGAACTTCATACGTTACGTGTTGTCTGCGTGGCTGGGTGAATATCGATGCATTTCAATTCGCCTTAACCACTGTATAAACCCTTGGAAGCCCCTTACTCTTTGTCACAAACGTCGCTCGAGCCCACTGCAGCACATACCTAGAAATGACATACTCACACTGGCCCAACCGGACATTACACGAAAGGTCAATGTTATAGGAGTCAATGCCAGATCTCCAGAAACTACTGTGGGTTAATGTGGGTTTATGTGCGTTCCTTGTGTGGTACAGCGTTCTCATTCGTGGTGCTACTTTCTCTTGGACTGTGAACCAAGTCACACATTCTAACTACATGCATGATATAGCCTACTTATAGCCTTAACTTCTAACGATACAATCCTCGTCTAACACGACTTTCTGTCATTCCGTCGTTCCTTCAAGGCTCTCTTACATGTATGGTAGAATGGATTGACACTTTCTACAACTGGGATTGTTGCTAATAGGACTGTTTTACTAAAAATAGACGCCTTTTCCCCTGGATTACTTTTTTGTATCTTCCTTAACCACGAGAATAAGCGTGACAGTGTACTCAGTTTCCACTAATTTGTTGGAGTTGTTTATTTTACTGATCAATCCCCAGGTCCCAAGCCGCCCACACCTACACTTTCATTCATAACTTTCAGCCTCACAATCTGTATGGGAATACGCAAACTGTAGTCTGACGTCACACGTGGAAGTTGTTGTCCTGGTAACCGATCGATACGGTAATTGTTTCCTTATATGGAAAGCTGAATGGAAATCCTGGCTCCTATACTATTTCATGGTTGGAAAGTCGCTATGACGTTGTTTCTGGGAGAGAAAAACAAGTCTGACAGTTTGAACACGACTAGTGATGTAGGATTCAGCATGATAGTGGACATGTTTCTCCCAGAGGGGGTGGCTATAGTAAGTATCGATTGTGGGCTGCTGCCTCCATTGACGCGCGCGTGCCCAGTCTAAAAATAGAAACATATTTACGATATCGAACTATAATAGTAGAGTTGATTCCAGTTTTACTGTAAACAGTTTATGGAAATAGAAGGGTGAATTTCATGAACGGATATAGATAGCTAGAGTATTTCTGGAAAATCAAATGAATGTGATAGTAGATAAATATAATCGTATTTAAGAGTGGCTGTATTGCGTTGAACGTTCATTTGGATACCGGAATAAGGTAATCATTTAATTCATATTTGAAACATATTTATTGACAATGCATTTGTTCTTCAAAATAGATTTTGATTAACTGGGTAATTTACCATGCGCGTTGCGTAGGCTCCAGACCATCTGAAGTGTACGTTTTTGACGAAGATAATTTTAACACATTCTTCTTCTTCTAAATATATTAAGAGCTTTTTTAAAAAAAATGCGATCATAATGTTTTTATTGCTGTTATCATTATTATTTTTTATTATTATTATATATTTAAATGGATCAGAATTTAACTGATAAATCTTTACAATAGCTAGAGCAAATGACAAAAAAAAACACATCATGAACTCGTATCATTATTAACTTATTTGCATACAAAGAACACATACATAATATCTTCGAATAAAACAGCTGTATGCCATCGATTACTTGTGTTAACATTCTCAAATAAGGTTTAATAGGTCCTACCACTTTTATGGGTATTTTTGCTACGTGTTTCAAGTTTATGTTAAAAAGAACGTGTTAAGCGTTCTCTTTTTGTGACGTTTTGTTCATTTTATAACGAAAACGGCACATCTTTCTTGGCTTACTGGACAGTTTAAATTATTTAGTGAATCAGGACAGCAGGGTAGTGTATAGATTGATAACAGTGAGGTAGCATGTTCTAGAATGTTCTTAATCTCGACGAATTTAGATTAACCAAATATTTTACCAAGGGGTGTAAGCTATTAAATAAGCTTCCATTCAGCAGCAAGTAATTTTCTCCCATTGCTCGACGTGAAATAAATAGCTTGTTTACATCTATTTTCAGCGAATAAAGTTAGGTGAGATTGGTTCCCCGTCAAGGTTCGACGTAAAGCAAGCCGGATTCAAGTGATCAATATCGTGTAGTGCTGAAATGTCAGTCGGTCTGACAGTTGACTGTAGGGATTGAAAGCGAACGGACATATTTTTATTTCGGTAGCTTTTAGACTTGTTCACATTCGAAAACTGAAAGCTTTAAAATTATGTCTACGCAGGATACTTCCAGCTGTGGACGTTTCCAAGTGTTATGTTACGAACAAGTGGAAAAACTCGACCAAGTTATGGAAGATGCAATTCCGATTCACGGACGCGGAAATTTCCCGACTTTGGAAGTTAATCTTAGAAAATTGGTGCTAGTGGTCAGGGAAAAGTTACGGACAGAGGGTATTCATGTTAGAGATATCAGGTTAAATGGAGGCGCTGCCAGCTACATTTTAGGCAATGGCAGTGAAAAAATCCAACCTTACAATGATGTGGATCTGATTTTTGGAGTGGAATTAGCTAACCAACATGAGTTGCAAAAAATCAAGACATGCGTGCTGAATTGCCTCTTAGAATTTTTGCCAGACGGAGTTAATCGTGAGAAAATGAGCAGCTGCAGTTTAAAGGAGGCTTATGTGCAGAAAATGGTGAAGGTATGCAATGACCACGGTGACCGATGGAGCCTGATCTCACTGTCCAACAACAAAGGCAAGAATGTTGAACTGAAATTTGTAGACAAAGTTAAAAGGCAGTACGAATTTAGTGTAGATTCTTTTCAAATTATTCTTGACAGTTTATTGACGTTTCATGAAATTTCGGATTGTGCAACTGCTATGAGTGAAAACTTGTACCCAACCGTTGTAGCTGAAAGTGTCTATGGTGACTTTAGTGAAGCCTGGACACATTTGAACTCCAAGTTAATAGCAACCCGCAATCCAGAAGAAATTCGAGGTGGAGGTTTGCTAAAGTATTGCAATCTGCTCACAAGAAGGTTTAGAGCCGCTGACAATATGGATATCATCCAGGCGGAACGTTACATGTGCTCTAGATTCTTCATTGACTTTAGTGATGTGCATCAACAAAGTAAAAAGCTAGAGGCTTACTTAAACAATCACTTTATCGGTGAAGAAGAACTCAAACATGAGTATTTACAAACCTTATATCGTGTTGTAGATGGAAGCACAATTTGCTTAATGCGCCATGAAAGAAAACAAACTTTAAATCTTATCCAGCAGTTAGCATGTCAGGTGTATATGGAACAGGAGCAGAGGGCTCACAATAAATACCTGGAAATGCAGCACTTTGACCAGTTGAACGGACTCACCATTGACCAAGTGTACTATGGACCAGTTAACTTGAACTTTTCTGGCCAATATTACTACAACAATAACAGCTATTCTCAGGTATATATGAATGGTCAGTGTCCATACTGCCCGAGTCCGGCCTATCTTCCATGCTCGTGATCTTGGCTTTTTGGGACATTTCCAACAAAAAAAGCAAAAAAACAAGAAAACTATACCCCATGGCCAAACAGGTTTATTGGATTAATATGTTAGTGTCAAACCAATATTTCGAAGCGAGGATAGAGGGAGCTGTTGCCATGACAGATGTGATATATCTACAGAGATCTCCAATTAGGAGTAACAAATTATTATACTTGTCTAGGCTTTTCTCCACTGAAATCCTAGGAAGTTAAAATGTGTTCAGAACACTTCTTTGTATCAAGTGATCATTATTATATTATATTTTTGCTGAAGTGCTTTTATACATGTGGTGTTTATGGCAGATTTGAATGTATTGTGGTCCCTGCTTGATGGCATTGTCACTTGTGAGCTTTAGGAGTGAAGCTAAAATTTACCGGTCAATATATATACTGATGCAGATATAATACACAAGTGAAGTGTGATACATGTAACTTATACAGACCACAGCTGTCAGTGTGAATAAAGTGCAAAGCTTCTTTTTATTGTGTGGCATGTCTTCTGAATTATTTGTACAAAATTAATGGGCAATGTGGAAAAAATATTTGTTTTTTGTTTTTCTTTTTTTTCCCCATTTATAGTTTTGTTATGTTTGTTTGCATATGTTCTTGTACAGATATACACTTGATTTAAATGTTACTAAGATATATTACGCAAATCACTGGTTGATAGAGTCAGTTTTATGCTACTTGTAAAGTTTTGTCTCCTGATGTACCACTACCAGGGCCCAATTTCATAATCAAGGATTTACCCTCAGTGTTAATCCTAATAATTGCTGACCAAATTTTCAATGATTCACTGTGTTGTTCTAACAAATACAACTGATGTTTTATGTAGATTCATAGGTAAACTATATATTCTGCTTTAAACATTCCTGATAAAATTGTTTGAAATATGTATAATTT
>ENA-OREC01002080-OREC01002080.1-marine-metagenome-genome-assembly--contig:-NODE-2080-length-10763-cov-12.849803_pt1 | contig 10763 bp, 6 predicted proteins | sample MGYA00248626_ERZ508543 | MGnify/ENA primary metagenome ERZ508543 (study PRJEB26211, sample SAMN05518279) | marine metagenome | isolation source: Puget Sound, Washington, USA | host: Bankia setacea...
AAACACAAGCTTTACAGTAGATATGCGCGTTATATTTCACATTAATGATATTTTAAACGATTCATTGTAGAAGTTTTAAATGCAAGATTATGAAAAATCTCACAACGCGTGTACCCAACTACACGCAGATCTATTTCCCTTACAGAACAGTAATGTCTGCATGTCAAGGCAGTAGGCTAGCTTGTACTGGGACCGTTTCTATTTTTAGAACGCTTACGTACATGCAGACGCATTTTCGTCACCAAAATTAATCATTTTACATAGGTATCTGAATGAAATAAATACAGTAAATCAATTGCAACTTAATTATTCTACCAACATACACCTATTGATACCACGATTTATGAGTTCGTGTAAATACACTGACTGATGTCCCATACCAAATGAAGGTGGGTGGGGCATTTGTTTACGTGTGTGAAAACATGTGAAAGAGGTTTGAACAACTGTCGCATGTATATAACATGGTCCGTTATAATGCGCTTTTTTCCTGTGGACCCGACGACCGCGTTATAATGGAGTTGCAGTGTTTATATATTTCTATAGCTCAGCACAAATAAAGCTTTTTGGATGAAACAAACAACTTATTGATTTTAATGACTGGCTTAGAACAAATTCAATAAATAGTATACTTACATCCTTTAACTTCAAAGAACTCCAACTTTCATCCTGCAAATAAATAGCAATTCATTGAGTGGAGTTCGGTTATTATTAAATGAGTTCGCCATGAAATAATCATAATTCATAAGCAAATTCACTATTAGACCATCCTACTAAAACAACCATGTTTGTTCGAAACAAAAAGTGGTCATACTCATAGTTTCACCTGACTTAACCATATATCTCGTGTGAGGTCTTGTATAAAACAGGTTTAATAGAGGACTGCTAGTTGCAAGTATGTAATTTTTTACAAAACAATACAGCTAAATTTATAAAATACAATTTATAAAGACAGTGTATACATTTTAACATATTTCAATTGTTACAACTTACATTCATAAATCAAAAATACAGTTGTTTTTTAACATGACCATAATTATGAAGTGTTGCTGACATTGTGTCCAAATTGTGTTAATTAATTTGTAACATAAACATGAGAAAGAGAAAAGGAAGACAAGTTGTTAAATAGATAAGTTGATGTCTAACCCTGTTACCCAGTTTCTATTTTTGTTTTTGCAATTAAGCATTTGAAAATGATAATAATACACTAGTCTAGTCTTCAATTTCAAATTAAGGTACTATGTTCATACCTTGAGGACTGTTCCTTTCATCATCACTTTCTGTCTGTCTGGCTGAACACCTGACAAGGCGAACAGTTGTGCTTTAAACACTTCCAGCTGTTCATCTGTACTGCATTCAATATCTGTGAACTTTTCTTTGCCCCATTTCACATTCACTGTAAAGAAATTAGGAACACTTTACCAAGAATTGAATAAATAGCTTTCTACTTATAAACAGTATATTGTATGGTATAGTTGTTGGTCATTAGAAAGACATATTTGTTATTCCTTGCTTAGATACCAATAAGCTCATGGGTTGGATTTAATTTAAAACCAAAATCGCTACATCACCATATAACTACAAGTGGGTGGGGTGTTAATCACAATTTCACGAACAATTACAACAATAATGGGTTTACGCTAACGCATGCTACTGGCTAGATACCGATATATGCATAGAAAATAAGTTGTTATTAAATCCGAATTTGTTTCGGACATGTCGATCAGCTCTTACCTTTAAAGACAGGCATTTTGTTTTGATAAAGCAACAAGCCGGCCCCAGTGAGACCGGATGTTTTGATTTGCGCATGCGTAAATTTGATCATTCTGTCGCTTACATGTAGCCACTTTGCAAACTATTTATTTACTCTTGTGACATAAGACAATCAAAACATTTGCGTTCACAATATGGTAACCTTACTCGATGGGAAATCTTATCAAGTAGAAGTGATGTTCTTTTTAAATTAGTGTTGGTGTCAGAAAGGGTTTAAGCGATGTTTTAAAAGTTCGGCCCCTGTTACCCGAACCAACGTCTAGCTTAATGTCCCTTTTAAATGCAATCTTATAAAAACTTATAAATACCAACTTACCAGTAAACTGGAAACTGTGTCTTAATGTCGCGTTGAAAAGTCAAATGGTTAAAATTCTAATCATTAAATACATGTACGCTCTGTCGGCTGCCGATATCGTCCGCATTTCTGACCGTCTGTACGGGAAATGATCCGCGAAATAAACATGTCCCAGTTGCAAAACAAAAATAAATAGTCAAGTCAAGTCAAGTCGTTGCGCATTTCTAAATAAAGGTTATTTTGCAAAATGCAACATTGACACTGGGCTGCATTGGAAAAGATAGAAAAAATGGCCGATGCAGCAAACAGCCTGATGGAAATCTCGGTAGCGTCGAAAGTCCCGTTTGCAGAAATGTGTGGTTTGTTGGAAAAGGTTTCAAAAACCCAAGGAAATGACAAGAAAAAGCGAATATTGAAAGATTTTACAGAGAAGTGGAGAGAATCACATAATACACTGCATGGGGACAAAAAAGATGTTGTAAGTGAAGTAAACCGGTCAATATTATTAACATCAATTATAGTGCTGATGGTCCAGTTTTAATGGATAAGCCTCAATCATCATTAGAATTAGAACTTATAGAAGCCTAATGTTCGTGTTGTTCACCTTACTCTATGAAAAATATCTAAGATACACTAACACAATAGCTGGTCGCACTTGCATACCAGTCTGTCAATTACTTTCAATTCATTACAAGCTCATCTGTCCCTTTAAAAAGGCTTTCAAACGTAGATCTTTCACAAGTCGTTTTTAGACTTGTTTAGATTAATACTTAATAATAGAATGAGTCTAGTAAAGTCAAAGACTATCTGAACATTGACTTTAAATTGATATTCTTAAAATTGGGATATTGTTTCAGACTCAATTTCATACATGATCCCTTTTATTGCAGGCTGACTCATTCTATCCGGCCATGCGTCTGCTGCTACCTCATCTTGAGAAAGAAAGAATAGCTTATGGAATTAAAGAGGTAAACTAAATTTAAGATTATGGTGTGTTTTCTGTGACTACTGCTGTTTTTTTCTAGCCCACTAGTATAAGCCTGATAGAGCTGTCATAATTGCAGAATAACATATATATATGTCTGTGCGTTTGTTTGCAGCTGGTTTCGGTCCATAAGGTATACCTTTTTTATCATCATTCATAATTCCAAATCCTTTTGCACAAATAACCCAACGTGACTTGACAGTGCATAGCTCATGTTACTTGCATCTCTACCTCAATAGACAATGTCAGCGCAGTGCTAATTCTAACCCTTTAAGTTAAGTTTGTTCCTGTGATCAAATTTCAATGAAATTTTGTTAAAATTGTATTAAATTTATACAATGTATTTGGTTATTCGTGTTTTTCTCAGATAATTTTTCCTAAAATAAAAAAAACTAGGTGGCCAATTAGAAATTCATTTAAGTGTACTTCCCTCTGCTGTCCGTCTCGCGGAGGGCTTAGCGGGCGATAACCACGACCGTTTGCTTGCTGTCCCCCGCGAAATCCGTGCTGCTTGGACTGTATGTACATGTATTAACATACTGATATTTGATAGATGCATGTTATATTACAGCATATGTTTGCCAAATTGTTGATAGAAGTGTTATGTTTGGGAAAAGACAGTCCAGATGCAAACAGACTGCTGAATTTCAAGGCCCCCAAATCTGCAAAGGCTGTAAGTAATGTCTTTCTTTTTTACATGCTTCCATTATATTCATTGCATTCATAAAATATAATTAAAAAATAAGTTGCATTGCTATATGTTGTATAAACAAGACAAGATATATAGTCTATTAGTACTATTATAGGCTTGATAGCGTTAATATGTTTTTGTGTACTTCTGATTATTGATTGAGGTTGTTTGATGCATATTTCTGTAGGATGTTGGGGACTTTGCCAGTGTTGTGTTTTTCGTTCTGCAAAACCGCTGTCCAAGTCGAGGTACCCTGTATATACAAGAAGTGAATGATTGTTTGGATGGAATAGCTATCAATAACGCAGCAAAGAAGAAGGAGCTGGTGAGGAAATACATAGTCAAGCTCATCACCAACATGTCAGCACTGGAGCTAAAGTGGCTGACAAGGATGATTGTGAAGGTATGTAATGTAACATTCAACCAATAAATGGAGCTATTGTAAAACAAAATAAAAAAATCTTCATTTTTTTATTTGCAAATTGATGGCCTCTCGAAATAGATAAATAAATAAATAACGTCACATTGTTTTAAAGGCTGTATAACATCAACTTTGGAATACATGAACTCAATAGTAAGCCATATAGATAATAGAGTTACTACAGAGATGATAATGAAAAAAAGATCCATATCTATTCTATACAATTGAACCATTTACAGGTGGCCTCCCCTTCAAAATGACTTTTAGGGTCCTGAAGATTTCCCCTGATTTGGCATTTACATGATTGTAGACATTGTTTAATTATTTCTTGTTTTTATGAATTTTCCCCCAAATAAATGAACATGGCCCCAGTCACCAACACAAGCCCTGAATACTAGCTTGTGCTAAGAGCTTGTTTATAAGAGTTTTATTTCTAGACTTTCAAGTAACATTGTTCCTTTCTGAGGTTCCTTGTACATTTACCTTAAAGAGTCAACATGTTCATCGTTTCACTGTAGTTTGGTAACTTTACTTAAATTTTTACAATGTATTTAATGTAATCTATTTATAAAGGTACGAAACACAAGGTACTTTTGTCACAAGTCAGAAGATTCTGATGGTTTCGTAAACATTGCCAAAGTTTTATTATTATTTGAGAACTCTAAAGCTAAAGTCAAACCCAGAAATAGAAAAAGTATCAGCAAAAGAACATAAACTGTTTAGAATAATGGCCTGGGCTAGATTATTTTGCAATGTGTAAGATAATCATTATTAGAATTAGGTCAGTTTGATGATTCCTTAATAATGCAAAAATTTAAACAAATTTTCAAACATTGTAGATTAGCCAAATGTTTGAATCCGTTCTTTTTTAAAACACGTCACATTACAGACATTACAACTTCAATGAAGGACATTGTTTGTTACTCATCTTATTGTTGCTGTCACTCAAAACACATGTGTAATCATTTCTACAACTGACTGATACATTTAATACTTCATAGCCAGTTAAAAGATATATTTCTTACATGTTTCCTTAACATTGATAGGAGCTTAAAACAATAAAGTCAATTATATATTTATTTATTTTTATTATTTTATAGTCTTTGTATATTGGGTTCCCCCATTCCCCCCCACCCACTTTTTTCTTCATCTGTTATAACTTTAGTAATATTCCTGCAGCTTGATGCTCATATGTCTAGGTCCCTAGCAGGTGTCTGACATTATTGGAAGATAGAAATATATATGGTGAATATGACATGTTGACATTTACAGGAGCTGAAGATAGGCCTGAGTCAGTCGTCGGTGCTGTCTGTGTTTCATCCAGATGCGGAGGAGTTTTACAATGTCAACAATAATCTGGAAAAGGTATAGTGAAATGAAAACAATTTAAAACCATTCCAATCCTAATGCATAGATACCGGTATGTTAAACACTGACTACACGTTAAACTGTGAACTGATTTATAATAGTCTTTATCTCGTAGGCATGGAATTTTGCGATTTTCTTACAAATTCCGTTTTGGTTACCGATGAAGTGTGTTCATTAATAACATTGCAAGAAGTAAACACATATCCTGTACATACTACTTGAATCCTATTTTCGCTGACCAGATCATTTGTGGTAAAGATATTCCAAACAATTCACTAAAAAGTTACCTTTTTAAAGTGTTAATAATAACAATTTCATAGTACATGGATGATAAACAGTCAAACAAAGTCCATACCCAATGATATATTAATTGACACAGATTTTCATGAGGCAATCGTCCCCTTGTGCATATCGTTCATTATGTAATATCTGAAGATCTGATTTGTTTAAGGTGGTAGCATTGATTTGTTGTGATCATGGTTTAGTTTGCATGGTTTTACTGTTTTCTGTTTCCAGGTGTGTCGGCTGATGAATGACCCAGCAGTGCGTATACACGAGATTGGAATATCAGTTTTCTCACCTTTTACACCTATGCTGGGAGAGAGGGCTTCACCAGATAAGGTTTGAAACTACTTTGGACATTGTATAACTTTCATGGAGTTTTAGGATTGTTACTGTTGAATAGTTTGAGTGTAGTTACATGTTTGCAGCCCTGCCTTATAAAACATCAAGCGTTGGTTGTGAGAATGCTTACTTCTCATTCACCCTTTAATTCAAGGAAATGTTATATAATGGCAAAGACAAAAGAATGATTTTCCATAACAAACAAAACCTTGATGATTTAAAGGAAATTATAAAAAAATTATGCAAACAAAAACTGTTTTTTCATGGCACAGCTTAAATAATTGAATCATTAAATCATTGAAAAGCATTGTTTTATAACCACCATTCCTGCTTTTGAGGAATATTTTGTTACGTTTGAAAATGATAGCTTTGATTATCTAACATATACTTAGCACACCTCATCACATTATAGTACTCACGGTATGCTTTGAGAAAAGTTGGATGTCTGAAGCCTGTCATCCTTAATGTGTTTGTTAACATCACCATTTTATAGCACTTTTAACTGAACTTTGTCACAATGTGTATGACCACAAGACATTCTCATTTACAATACCAACCTATTATTCTCTATTTATCTTGAAGATTAATTGCCCTTTTGTAATTTAGTTATTGCCTATGCATACAAGAATTATAATATCATGCACATCAATTGTTTTTTTAAAGTGTGCAAGATTTACTATGAATTTGGTAACCAGGTATGCCATATAAGGACAACTGTAGTCCTGCTCGTTGAAAATAGTTTTATATGTTATTGTATTTAGGTTATGTTAAAACATTTTTTTAGGGGAATGGCACTTTTGCAAATGTTACTTTTACTGTTTTGTAGGATCTAAAGTTGTTTATGTTTTATTACAGATAGAAAAACTTTTGGACAATCAAACCTACTTTATAGAAACTAAATATGATGGTGAGAGAATGCTACTTCATAAAGACGACACTCAGTATAAGTTTTACTCTAGAAGGTAAGTCATTTGTATTAATATAGTTTAACATTTTACACATATTGCCATGGTATTAGTAGTGACTTTTTACCAGTCTTTGAGAATTTGTTTTGTTTTTAACATTAATATTTAAAACAATTGGCCAATATAGTTTTTTGTATGATATCCAACAATTTAGTTACTTTAGTAAAACATGAGTTTTTAGCTTTAATATTTTATGTGAAAAAGTACTGTTATTGCTATATTTTGGTTGAATTGTTTAACTAAAAGCTTTCATGTGTCAAACCAAGGGAGATTGTTCGGATATTAGTCAGAGAATTTCTTACACAAGTTTCCTTTAGACAAGACTATTGAATATAATTAGATTAGTAACAGAATATAATGGACCCAATAATAGACCCTGTCCTCTATATAAACATGACCCGTTATTGTCAAGTCTTGTTACATGTATATTAAAACCTATTGTGATAATCTTGCATGTGATTAATTCTTGTGTATCTGTTTCAGTGGTAATGAGTATACCGGTAGCTTTGGGTCTAACCAGTTTGAAGGAACTCTCACCCCTCACGTCCATGAACTGTTTAAACCGGATCTTAAAACCTGTATACTGGATGGTGAAATGATTCTCTACCATCCAGAAACTAAATCATTTGGTAGGTAACAAGGTTTTCTTTTATAGATAATTGATTTTGCCCAATACAATGAAGTTATTAACTTATCATATATATGTGGGTGTATCAAGAGAAATTGATCACAAACGCCAATATTTCCTTCATCCTGTTTGTTGTGTAGTTGATTTGTTTCGTTTTGTTTCGACGATATTTTACTAGGGAGCTTATTTGACATAAGTCAATCTTCCATAAGGCCCTCAAAGATGGTTATATTGCTGTTTGAGAAAGAGCTAGTGTTTCCCTTTAATGTTGAGTGCTAAAGAAATGAACCACTGGTACCATTTTTTTAACGTCTTTGGTATGACGTTGTCCTTGACTGGGGATTGAACCCCGGACCTCATTCACACAACACCAGCAATCTACTACTGGGCTATGGAAGTGGTTAGTGGATAAGTTATGACCAAGGGAAGTAACTGCCCTATATATTCCATCCATAAACAGTAAACACTCTATTTGTATGGCTATTGAAGGTATTGTAAACTTGTCTGAAAAGATCTGTATGATTGCTGTACTTTTGATAAGAAAATGTTTGTGCATGAATTATTTTTTACAAGCAGAGACTGCTTCAATCATTTGTGAAGACGATGTTTTGAAAGAATGGACTAGGGATATGTGGTATTCTCTGTAAACTATTAATGATTTGCCTTGAAGCTGACTTGTTGTAGCTTTCGTCAGTAGATCGAGGTCAATTTTTGAAAAGTGGTATTCAAGCAGCCAAAACAAACACAGAGAGGGGAGGTGTGTCACAGTGGGTAGCATATCTGATATTTGGTAATCCGTAGTCTCAGGTTTGAACCCCATCAAAGGCTGCCGTTGTTTCCTTGAGCAAAAAGCTTTTGCCCTCATTGCTTAGTACTGTTTGGTTTAAGGAACGAATTGAATCTTGATTTCATAAAGAAACTAAAATAAATTGAGGGCCTTATGGAAGACTGACTTAAATGTCAAATAAGCGCTTTCATTAAATATCGTCAAAACCAAACAGATTGTAAAGACGACATTGTTTTTATTTGACTGTGTGTTTCAGCTACCAAGGCACAGAATACTGATGTAAAGTCTGTGAACAAAGATGGTTTTCAGCCCTGTCTACATGTGTTTGATGTGTTACTGTATAACAACAAAGTTCTAACCAACCTACCATTGAAAGAAAGATTGAAATATATAGAGAAAGTGTTTACACCATGTGAAGGACGCATGATCATGAGTCAGCATAAAGAAGCTAAGACCAAGTAAGTACATATTATAAAGGTGTCTTCATATTGGTAATATTTACATTCGTCCGTTGAGCTCTGTACAAAATAAATTGACAATTAATGAATTTCTTAAACAAATATTTTAAAAAGTTGGCATACATATATTATAATAAATGCTTCTTATAAAGAAACCTGTATTGAGCTTGTGAGAGAAAAATCATAACAATGGTTTTCCTCCTTTCAAATTGCCCTCAAATACTAACAATCTTTTATGAGTGACCCATTACATACTATTTTTGAAGATGTTGGCTATAGAATCGAGTACAGTTGTCTATATATTCCACAAGCGCAAGTACTTTGTGGCTATGAAGTACAGTTGAATATGTATTTTTTTATTTTGAACGAAAGTCCACCTTTTAAAATAATTGCATATAAAGCAATGTTACTTGCCTATTATACACACATTGGTAATTAACCCACTATATATATATATATATATTGTTTCAATTCCAGCCAGGACTGTGCAGATGCATTAAATGAGGCTATAGATGATAGAGAGGAAGGCATCATGGTGAAGAAGCCAGACTCTGTATATAGACCTAACACAAGGAAAGGTGGATGGTTCAAAGTCAAGCCAGAATATGTGGGAGGTAAGTGAAAGGAAAATTTATGACAAGTTTCATACGAGGAAATAAAGGCAACTTCATAACTTTAATGCATCTGCTGAACCTTGGATTTAGATGTCAACATATGATGAATCCAAACTCCACTAAATATTAAATAAGAGTTCATGGTGAAAATCCACAACATGATAACTGGGTCCATAAAATGACTGTACCACACCTGACTGTACCACACCTGACTGTACCACACCTGACCACATAGCACTCACAGATTGTTGGATGTCTGCAATTAGTTTGTTATTACTCTAGCAAACACAATTATTTAGCAATCCTTACTTAACTTGGTAACATGCTTGGTCACCAGGACATAGCCCCACCTGATATTGGGTTCATCTGATCAAAGGTATTGGTAACCTTAAACATGCAAATATAATCTTCTCCAGTGTTGTCCAGTTGATAAATGTACTGCACCAACTGGGAATAGAGTTATGACCCTTTCATATTTTCAAATATACATAGTTAACAGAATAACTCTCCATTGGGACCAATTTCTTGGGTGTGGATTTTCAGATTTTATTGTCACATTGTATTTTTGTTGTTTGTTTTGTTTATATGGTTATAAGGATATATGCATTTCAAGTATGGTTGCATTGTACCAAGCCCTTTATTACTGTCAAATGTGTTTATGAGTTGTTATTGTGGTGGGGACATATGAGTTGTTATTGTGGTGGGGACATGAATTATCTCTATAAGTGTTTGTTTACATTCAGGTTTGATGGATGAGTTAGATGTACTCGTAGTTGGTGGATATTTTGGTGTGGGTCATAGGGCAGGAATGATGTCACATTTCCTCTGTGCAGTTGCCATACCACCATCTAATGGCACTGATAAACCAGAACTCTTCTACTCCTTCTGTAAGGTAAGTAACAGTGACTTATTCATGTACTCAACTTACTCTTGTTATTTGAGTAGGAATAATTTGACATATTTATACATTGGTTGAACAAAATTTGACTGCAGTTATTCATTTTATCCTACTATCGCTGCTATACTTGGCAGAAATCGGTCTGCCGTGTACACTATAGCTTTACATGTCAGACGAGGTAGACATGGCAGAGTGATGTCAGAGTAGGCTTGTCTAATACACTTAAAATTACCTTATATTCACTATTTCTCAACAAAAC
>ENA-OREC01002081-OREC01002081.1-marine-metagenome-genome-assembly--contig:-NODE-2081-length-10762-cov-12.601497_pt1 | contig 10762 bp, 5 predicted proteins | sample MGYA00248626_ERZ508543 | MGnify/ENA primary metagenome ERZ508543 (study PRJEB26211, sample SAMN05518279) | marine metagenome | isolation source: Puget Sound, Washington, USA | host: Bankia setacea...
TATGAACTATATGAATGACTAGCACACGTGTTTATGAACTATCTGAATGACAAGTACACGTGTCAATGAACTATATGCATGACTAGTACACGTGTTTATGAACTATATGCACTACTAGTACACGTGTTAATTAACTATATACATGACTAGTACACGTGTTTATGAACTATATGCACTACTAGTACACGTGTTAATGAACTGTATGCACTACTAGTACGCATGTTAATGAACTATATGCACTACGAGTACACGTGTTAATGAACTGTATGCACTACTAGTACACGTGTTAATGAACTATATGCACTACTAGTACACATGTTAATGAACTATATGCATGACTAGTACACGTGTTTATGAACTATATGCATGAATAGTACACGTGTTTATGAACTATATGAATGACTAGCACACGTGTTTATGAACTATCTGAATGACAAGTACACGTGTCAATGAACTATATGCATGACTAGTACACGTGTTTATGAACTATATGCACTACTAGTAAACGTGTTAATGAACTATATGCATGACTAGTACACGTGTTTATGAACTATATGCACCAATAGTACACGTGTTAATTAACTATATGCATGACTAGTACACGTGTTTATGAACTATATGCACGGCTAGTACACGTGTTAATGAACTATATGGATGACTAGTACACGTGTCAATGAACTATATACATGACTAGTAAACTAATGCTAATGCGAATGATACCCGTCCTAATTCTTCAAACATGTTTATAAAAATCCTTTTATACATATGTTTATTCTGTCCTGTTCCATCTTCAGACTGTTTCGAACCTGATTTACACGCACAGATGTTGACCGTATACGCACGCGACTCCATGTTAACAACCACTGTTCCTGGTGGCTTGTATCCCATGGTAGTCAACACTACGATGCTCTGTCAAGAAAATGTGTAAGTAATGAGTAAGCTTACAATACTCACCACCATCGTTGTACAAAAATCTGTCTAAATAGCTAGGTGTTTGTTCTTTAATATTGGAGAAATAAAAGTGTCTATCTATCAACATTGGTTACCATACAAGATGACCAAAATTTATGTCTTTATATTCTAACATTTCAGAAAGAATGCTGTTATCATGGTAACAGATGAGATGGCGATGTGTCCAACGATTATACCAACATTGAACGACACTCTGCTCACTAGAACTAACCTTCTCGAAATGGCAGGCTTCATACATTATGGACATTGTAATTTAAGTAAGTATGTTCACTTTATAACTGAACTACCCTTGTTTTCAATGTAGTAACACCATTACGAATATCTATATATTAAAGATAGGGTACTCATGTGTATAAACAACGGTAGTTTCTACTTTAATAGTCAGTGCTTTAAATTGGGTTCAACACTTGTCCGCCCTATTTCAAAGAAGTCTAAAATTACACGTGATTTCGCCGCTCAAAGCTCGATGTTTGCCTATATACGGTTTCATATGTGTTAATTTATTGAGTTCATACATAAAGATGCAGCTTGGCTTTATCCATAAGATAATCTCCGGCATTGTTTAAATGGATACTATATCAAGTGGTCTTAATATATATATCAAAGATAATGGAAAAGAACTGATACAATGAAAAAACGAGCCCGTAAACTGTGTGACCTGAATCCTGAATCTTGGTGGTACATATTATACTATTGGGGATGTCCTGAATAGATATTTACTCTCTAACTTTTTACACTTTGTTATTTTTCAGCGTACAATATGTCGTGTGCCCATCAGGTTTCTACTGGATCAGACTTTAAGTATTGTTTTAAACAAATTCCTACTGGAGATTCTGAATCTTCAGCCTGCAAGTAAGTGAAGTGACATTTATAAACATAATTATGTATACAGATTGAATGTGACAATGATCACGGTGACGGTGATGGTGATGGTGTTGGTGATACGGAGTTTGTCTTCTTAGCATAACAAGCTATATTTACGATTTCCCCCCGGGCTCTTTACGACCAAAATCTACGACGTCGTAGCCACGATTGTTGTTATAAAACACATTTAGATCTTCTGTGGGTCGTACGTCCAAATCTTAGTTATGACTGCACGAACGACCGTTGATAACGTGACCAATTATACCTAAAATGCATGTTTTCACGAAGCAGTTCATAAACTCATACTTTTGATTTGATATAAACTTAAACCAACAACTTCTTTAGTTGATTTATGGTATGATTGTTTAATTTTTTTCTCCATTTTTTGCAGACGCAGTGATTGTATAAACCAATACGTAGGAGACGAGTGTGACCAGCCATCTGCCTTGGTATACATGTGGTCTGTCGGTATGTACGGACACCAGTCAGACGTGCACCTCGTTCAATCAGATTGCAATTCGGCCTCTACCGTACTCTTTAACGCTTTGTTCATCGTGAGTCTGTCTCTTCTGGCAATCTATATGTGAACTGTTTAGATCGTATGTGAAGGACCAGTGAAAGTAGCTCTATACAACTAAATATCAAAGAATGACCAGTGAAAGTAGCTTTATACAACTGAATATCAAAGAAGGATCAGTGAAAGTAGTCCTATACAACTAAATATCAAAGAAGGACCAGTGAAAGTAGCTTTATACAACTGAATATCAAAGAAGGATCAGTGAAAGTAGTTCTATACAACTGAATATCAAAGAAGGACCAGTGAAAGTAGCTTTATACAACTGAATATCAAAGAAGGACCAGTGAAAGTAGTTCTATACAACTGAATATCAAAGAAGGACCAGTGAAAGTAGCTTTATACAACTGAATATCAAAGAAGGATCAGTGAAAGTAGCTTTATACATCTACATATCAAATAAGGACCAGTGAAAGTGGCTCTACAACTACATATCAAAGTGTACACATATCCATACGTCACAACATAGTTATGTCTAAGAGCAAACAACATGGGACACCAGTCATCAAACACAATACTCGCTTTCTACATCATTGTTACTAATAGTTGCTATACTTTGCTTTAACCGTGGTAAACACGCTATTAAGTATGTGCTTATTTTGATTGGTTCTTTTCAGCGCTCCATCACCTGTATTAAGTAGTGTGATTATTTGTATTTAAAGGTGCTGTCACATTTGCCACTTGGCTATTGTAGAATGTGTATGTGTTTATTACAAAAGCTGTAGCATGGTGTTACGTTCTGCCTAATGCTCTTGTTACTGAAGTGTACTTTAGTTGTAAGTGCCTTCAGGAATGAAAACACAAAGTAAAATCATTTAAAAGTTTGATACGAATACATGAATATTTATTGACAATATAACTGCATTTTTGTTTATATAAGTGTGTATGCTGTTATGTTGTCTGTTATCTAACTTATGATATGGGAGGCGCTGGTCTTATTGACATTAGAAGCTCCTGATAGATGGTTATTAGCAGACAACTCATACAGGTTCATCATAACTAGCCATATGTGTGCTGTCATATACGATGTGCAATGTTTGCTTTATTTTCAAATACTAAAACTGACAAATACCCGCTACAGGTCATCATTATATCTATTGAAATACAGACTCGGTTAACACTAACAAATCGACTGATGTATGTCATAGACGGCATAATATTTTGAATTGTATTTTGTATTTAAAGCGTATACTTTTTGGTGTATACAATGACCAGACACTCGTAAATCCATTACACAGACTGCTGAACTGTGAAATAGGTGGATTAGACTGTCGTGTTATTAAGATAGTATAGAACACCAGTCCATTGTATACACACATGTAACACCTATTTTGTAATGCATTGATCCATGTTATGTATTCGGGAGTACCTGGTCAATGTTCTCATCAAACTAATAAAATAAACTATATATATTCGTCATGCCTAACTGTTTTGTGCAGCCAATGTTACTCACTATGGCTTTTCTCCTCCCAAATACGTGTAAGTTATTACATTTTACTGAAGGAAACCTATCCTATCACTGTACGAAAGTATTTGTCTACATTCTAGAATAAGTAAAAGAATAACAATTACAAGAAGAAAAAAACATTACAAAACAATATTTCAAAACAATATTTCAAAACATTTTAAAGACAAACTAGTACATATACCTGTTGTATACGACACACTCTGTATTTGAGTCATGAGTTTAATTTCTATTTGAAAAGAAGAGCGTTTGACTCGTAATTGGTCAGTCGTGGATTCGAGCACCATCAACGTCTCCAGTTGTTTCCTTTATCAAGAAACTTCACCTTCATTGCTTAGTGCTGGATGGTTTCAGGAACGAATCTCAAGATAACATCACATTGGAACTAAAATGAGCTGAACGACTTTTAGAAGATTGCCATTTATATCAAATAAAGTAAAGAAGAAAACAATCAACCGATCGGTAGCGGCTTGCTGAAAAGTATGTCGCGCCTAGTAGTTATGTCGTTGTAAACTACTATACTGAGCCAAAATGAAAATTTTACACTTTTATAATACAAATAGCTAACCAACTATTAAATCAATGTATTTCACTCTGCCTTTATAAAATAGGACACATACCAAAGGCAATAATATGCATAACTCATACAGCATCAAAAGCTCAATTAATTGAAAGGACCAAATTATCATTTGAGAGAAACTTATTTCAAAACTAGGAAAAACAAACAAAGTTTTATGAAAACACAATACAAAAGCTAGACTTGAGACTAAAGATTCAAATTCTTTAATTACCTCCCTTTGTATTGAATATATAGGGAAATTCATGATCTTGAATCAGAAAGAACCTATGATATTTTTTTTATTTTTTTTTATAAACGTACTCCCCAACTGATAAAGTTCAATATCCCTACACATGATTGAATTTCACTACCTGCATTGGGAGATACAGGTGTTGTTTTTTCTCATGCACAGTGTACAGTTTTCATTTTTGGTGAGTGTAGTAACGGATCAACGATTGGTATATAACTGCAGCATATTGATGGCAACTAATGGACACCATCGTATTTTGAACAAACTATTTCTTCACTTCTTACACACCAAATGCATAACTTGAGTGTTAAAGAAAATTCAAAACTAAATTTTAATATTTGTTGATTTTTATCACATTTTTTATTTGTTACCAGTTGAATAGCTCCTTTCGAGGCGTTTATTACTGTGAACGAAATTAAACTGACATAAAATAGCTGTTTTATCATCGTAGTGTTGCGTATAGTAGATGGATTATGTACAAAATGTTAGGGTTTACAATAACAATTTAATGTTAACATTCTTTGGATATACTTTATTTTTAAAAGGTAACATGTATGGACTTTATAAACACTCCAATGTCGAACAAGGCCCTACATTCAACATAGTTTATATATACGAGGCTCGTACACACAAATAAATACACACATACACACTGTAGCCAACATATCAACTCACACACTCACTCACACCAACTCACGCACGCACATTCACATCAACTCAAGCACACACATTCAAATCAACTCACACACTCAAACTCACATAAACTCACGCACGCACACTCACATCAACTCACGCACACACATTCACATAAACTCACGCACGCACATTCAAATCAACTTACACACGCACATTCACACCAACTCACGCACGCACACTCACATCAACTCACGCACGCTCGTTCACATCAACTCACGCACACTCTTTCACATCAACTCACACATGCACATTCACATCAACTAACACACGCACATTCACACGGACCCACGCACGCACATTCACATCAACTCACGCACACACATTCACATACGTAAAACGCCTATTACACGAAACAACAGCATAACCCGAGTATGGTATAGATGATAACATTAATATGTACTGATACTTAAAAGCTGTGTTTAAAGTCTCAATTTGAAGTTAAATACCGTATCCGAAGTATTAACATGCTCCGGCGATTTATTACAAATAACTGACAACAGAAGAAAGTGTTTTGTGATTTTATATATTTTTTGTTTCTTTGGTATTCATTTTTGGAAAAGTCAATCATCTCTTTTAAAGTTGCCATTTCGTCCCCAATTAAATAATACCCCAAACGAATTATTTTAATAAATTAGCATAGCTATATTTTAATAAATGCTTCCTTTGAAAGAATCTGGGTTGAGTTTGAAAGAAAAAACAACACAACCTTGGTTTTCCTACTTTCAAATTGCCCGAAAATACTAAAAATAGTTTATGACTAACCTGTTAAATATTATTTTTGACGATTTCGGTATATGATAACTAGGCTATATGAATGAGTTCAGTTGCCTATACATTCCACAAGGGAATTATTTCATAAGTAAGTACAGATGAATATGTAAAATTTTGTAGTAGCCATACGCCAGCAGGTAATGTAATATTTTGAAAGTTAACAGTCCATGAACTGTTTTAAAGAGTGGCAGGTCAATGTTCCTATGCTATACGTTACCCTATCTTGGTGAGGTGTTGTATTTGTTCAACATACAGTCAGGGAAAAAGTCATTGTAAAGCTGACAAACTCTAACTTTCCCCAACTCGCGGCGACAAGAGGAGGTAATATTGTGTTTAAGCCCCTAGTCTGGTTCCCGGCGTACTGATCTTGTAAACAGAGTGAAAGGGGAAGCTACCCTAGGATATGAGCCACTAGAAAACAAGCCTGATTATCTACCTATATTTAGACGTTCACATAAATGAAGTTTTTAACATCCAATCTGTATCAGGCTCTCACTCGATGGATTATTTTTGAAGATAGAAACAACTATTTAGACCATGTTTTATAGTTAGGAGCTATGTGTGCTTAATACAAGAAATGTTTTAATTCAGTATAAATCGTTTTTTAATACTAACGCTTGGTATCTTTGCGTTTGGTTTCCCTTGTTTCTGAACCGGAAACTGAACATTCTTTGGTGTACTCAAGGCTGATAATATTTCTTTGAATTCCCAACTAAGAAGTATGCCTGTTTCGTTGGTGAAGTGGTTAGATATCTCGCTTCTCACCACTGCGACCAGGATTCCGTTCCCGGCATTGTCATTTAAGATGATTATGTGGTCAGGACATGTTGGATTCTTTCGTGTACTCCGCCCCACACCAACGCCCTCATACCAAAACAAAACGACACAGTGTCGTTAAACTTCAGGATTTTGTTCAAAAGGTAGGTGATGCATGCTCATTTAAGTACATGATTTGTGTTTAAATAAAGGTTATAAACAATCATCATTACACAATCATCATCATTAGCAGCAGCACAAGCAACAGCAGTAGCAGTTAACAATTGGTCCGCCTCCTAAATACCACTTTTTTCGTTACTTAACACATTGTTCCTCGTAATTAAATCAGGGTTAGGATTAATTGTTGAACAAATAAATCCCCTTTCCAGATCTCATTTATGAGCCAAAAACTTTGGAAAAACATTGATTTTAATGGCGGATTAATTGGACCAACTGTAAATGTGCTTCCAAGTACAAACATATGCCTTTGGTTTTTAAACGTAGCATACCTTCAGTCACAAGGAATGCATTGTGAGATAAGACAAGCAACCGAGGTACGTGTAAATACATTATATTGTATAACTACATGCACGACACGACTTACACGATTTCTGTGAGATATTGAATACAAACATTGACCAGATACTCGTGAATTCATTACACGGACTGTTGAATTGTGAAATAGTTGGATTAGGCTGTCGTGTTATTACAACATAGTATAGAACCCGTGTCCAATGTATACACATGTAACACCTATTTTGTAATGCATTAGTCCATGTTATTTATTCCATAGTTTCAAGTCAATATTCGTATACAATACACATACTTAATAAACATATGTTGTGTATGTGTTAATGAATCTGCTTTGATATTCATCTCATTTGTTAATCGTTGGGCAATTCTTTATATGTTAAAAGATATATAAGACTTTATTTATAGAGGAAGCTTATTTAGCATATTTTACACCGCTAATCTACCATAAGGTCCTCATCAACAATAAAACTGAACAAGATACAGAAAAAATACAACATACAGATATGACCAGCGATCCAGAATGCCAACTCCAGTTGCATTGTAATATGAAATATCAATTAATTATTATATATGGAGTGAAAAGAGTTAACAGAGACCTTTAAAAGCTGCAACATACAAGGGTGTTAAATTTTCAATCACTGGTCTTATGACATGAACATGCCTAACAAATCACATTAAGAAAGAACATTATTTTCACGAATTCACATGTGTCGTAGAACCGATCTGGGAGATGACTAACACTTACTTGTATTACTTTGCTATATTAACCAGATGATTGGTACCACTTTAAATATCTGACCTTAAATACGTTAAGGTTCGATGAATTACGTATACAATCGGGAATACTGTTCCAAATTGAAGACCCAGAAAAATACAAATGTGTTCCTAAACAACTCAATTCTTGGTTTCGGTATATACAGTTGGGTTTCATGAAATGATCTAAATGGTATTGAGTGTATATCTGAGGTAAATTGTAAATGGTATTTTAAGGTAAATGAGTCATTAATTCCTCTTGTGTTGTTATGATTAAGTCAAACATATAAATTGATTCTGAATCAACGCACATGTATAGGTAAACAGCGAGCATTGAGCCTTGAAAGTTGGCCTGTTCCAACCATAGGCAGTGTTATAGGGTACTCCTGTGTGTGGACAACGGTAGTTACTCGTGAATATTCAGTTCGTTCAACTCGGGTTGACACTTGTCCGCCCTATTTTAAAGTAGAGTCTTAAATTACACGTGACTTCGCGGCTTAATGCTCGATGTTTACCCATACACGTAAACATCGGCTGCAATAACAATAACATGTTAGTTTAAATAATCAGGTGGTAAACATTTTAGTTTTGAAATTTCACATACATAAAATGACATGTATGGTTGAATATGTCCTCAGATCTATACATATCGCTTCACAAACAAAAGCTGGAACAATTTACTCTAAAAATTAGCAACACGACTGTGAGTTTAGCTATGTGAAAAAGATTAACGTATACATGTAGTCACGTGGTACACATGTCTCAAAACCTCGAAATCTTCTCAATGTCTTGGCCGTCCTTAAGTCCCCCATTTGTCTTATCTAGTTCATTGACTAACCCATTCTCTGTTATTGGAGGCACCGTGTTCTGACTATCCACTCTTGTTGAGTTATCACTGTCATCTCCTTTAGACTCATCTACTGGATGTCCATTTGGCAATGTCTCCTCCGAACTACTCGCCACCGAAGTTGACACATTGGACCTAACACCACCATCGCTAATTGCTTGAGTCTGCGCATGTGTAATAGTGCTCGTATTGTTCACCAGTGAGTTAGAATCTGAACTACCCGTGTCCGTTGGTGCAGGTGAGTAGAATTCATTCGTTGCAACCGCAGGAGCAAACGCATTTCCATTCAACGATGACTGGATGGCATCTGGTGCAGTATTAAACTGTGAACTCACATCCATACTTTGTTGCTTAGGTACTGATCTCACTGTTCTCGATGTTTTAGTTAATGTCATTGCTGGTAGGGACTGGGACCGATTGGTTCGTTCAACATCCCTTAATTCTCGTGTATGCAACGCCTTCCATTCTTTGTGGGCAATGTGAAACGCTCTTGTTAGGACCAGCGCCATTGATTTCGCTTTCTCTGGACTAGAACATATCACCGCGTGACACTCCCACATTTTGTCGTCTGCTGCTCTACTAATCCACGAGAATATCCGGTCATTTACAACCATGTCCACATTACAGAACGATATATTCTCGATTTGAAACATGCGTTCAGGGCGTTTCTTCTTGTCCAGGAACTTCATGTTAATTCCTTCCGTGGTGAATTTTAGTTTCACTCGTACCAAGAATTGTTCGTCCTCCGAGTTGTCCCATAGTCGCTGCACGAGCTGAGTTGTGCATCCCCGACCTGAGGCAGTAAATGTCTCAGCATTGCCAATATATCGAGCCTTGAAGACGGGATCCTGACCAGTGATCTTGGCGTTGTCTTTGAGTCTGTTAAACATGGTTTTAGACACGATTTCCTCTTTACAACTATCAAATAAAAGTATCGGTAATATGTGATGCTAACTCAATATGGTTTAAGTATGACCATATGCTGTCTTTGAGAAAAATCCAAATACAATTTATTCACATAAATGAATTGCTTGTGAAATGATAAAAGTTCTGTTTAGTGTATGTATTCGACACTACCACAAACACGGCTACTAATTGATACAATCATTCATTTTATCCACACACAAAACATGATCCTGTTCTGTCGTCGACATTTTTACACAAAGCTAAATGTTGCTAATGTCAAATGATGCCGGAGGTTTACTTCTACATTCCAATCCTTTTTACTAGAAATTTTAGAAATTGTAATATATAATCCACATTAAACTCTCAGAGAACTTCTAATAACAAGAACACATTTGTAACTGCGAATGTCTCGGTCTAATCTAACCTATACTGTCGGCCTATGTGGGTAGAACTATTGGGATTTTATCGCCGGTTTTTGAACACTCCACTACCTGTTTACCTCTACCGTTACATGCTGCGTGTCAACCCTCAAGTGGTTTCCACTAGTTATCTTATCAGGAGAGAGAAATCCCTGTTTTACTTATACCAAACAGGTCAACGCGGATACGAGAAACATCTAAACTTCCCTTTACTGATTGCTGTGTATATGTTACACACCGTAAGCATTACAGATGAACCATCCAACGCAGTTACACAAGTGTTACAGATGAACCATCCAACGCAGTTACACAAGTGTTACAGATGAACCATCCAACGCAGTTTAAGTTACACAAGTATTACAGATGAACCATCCAACGCAGTTTAAGTTACACAAG
>ENA-OREC01002082-OREC01002082.1-marine-metagenome-genome-assembly--contig:-NODE-2082-length-10761-cov-13.826376_pt1 | contig 10761 bp, 8 predicted proteins | sample MGYA00248626_ERZ508543 | MGnify/ENA primary metagenome ERZ508543 (study PRJEB26211, sample SAMN05518279) | marine metagenome | isolation source: Puget Sound, Washington, USA | host: Bankia setacea...
AATTGATTTAATTGGTAACAAATTCTTTGTAGTACAAGGTCATTTGATTTAGACAAACACTAGAATGACATTGGAGTGGAAAGGGACAGGTTCTACTGGTTCTTTTACAAATAACAGTCTGTTTTTTGTTCAGTTACTAAAGCTTAGGGCAAAACATATGGATGATGTAGCCTGCTAATAACTTGTTGGAACCATTGGATAGGTGAAGTGTTTGTACATACTGGATCACTTTTGAAAGAATATGTTTTGGAGAAAAAAAATGGATTTTGATATTTTCCCTTTCAGCTCTGAATACTTTGGTATGCATTTCTGTGTGTAAGATTGAGTTGCATTTAAATTCGCAGGAAGCAGGTCAACCAAAGAGAATGTTACCATAAATTGTGACACATTTCTTACAAGCTCATATTGCAGACTAGTCCTAAATCTAACAACAAAAAGCAAGCTCTATTTGGATATCTAACTTAATAACTGTATACATGTATCTGATAATAAATGAGTCTTAAACACTGTGCATATTCTCCATCTTGAGTAAATATGAAGAAAGCAATTGTTTACAGATGGTCGGACCTACTGATGATACCACAACACAGCATTAGCTCTTCTGGCTTATAGTTAATAGAGTTAAACATTGCTGTAGACATTCATATTGTGCACCTTTAACCTGATGTCCTAGTTTTGTTTGTGGGTTCATGAGTTTTACCCTACATATGATGTGTTCTTGATGATGTTCATGACAGTTGTCCACAATTCAAACATTAACCATATGTAGGCCATATTTTGGTTGTTTGCTTCCATCTTGTTGACATGTTTTATTAGGTCTAAAAATGTCAAAATGTCTGAGCTGCCTAATGATCATTATCAAATCTTCTGCAAACATGTATTCTAGCACAGTTTTACGAAAGCATATTAAGGTGTTGATGCCAGATAAGTATACATTAGCATGATCCAATAGAGGGTTTAATTGTGAACCAGTTCCATCAGCTGACATTACTCAAAAGCACCATTATAAGAACCCCAGTTTTTACTAGAGCCACTCAAAATGATAATGTTGTTTTGATAACATATAAGTTATATTTATAAAAACATTATTAACAGACAATTTAAAGCTGGTCAATTACTTCTGAATCAAATTTGCTTGGGATTCAAAAACATGTAGACTTGAAAGCTGAGCCTACAGTACTTTGATTTAGAAGGAGCACTGTGCCAGAACTGCTAAAACAACATGCTCTATATAGAAGTAAACTTAAACTGAAGTGTGAGGCTATACTTGGTGTTTCATTAGTCCTATAGTCCTGTGCTCTACCTACTGATCCTACTAATAGTCTGACCTTTCAAGATACTCATGTGCATGAAGGTTCCATTAAAGCAGATACAATGAGGTAGGTGTCTCCATAAGTCTTCATTAACCTTTGCAACTATTTGTCACATTGCTGTGATGGTGATGGGAGATACATCTAGATTGTAGTGCTTCTTTAACTCACCTTGTTGTCTACTGACTACCAAGCTGTCCATGAGAATCCATACAATTAAGCAAGATTCTGTTTACAGCAACCAGTTTTATAATGAAAAACCTACAAATGTAAATAAAAGTTGACAATAGATTCTCACCATTGGAATGTTTTGTATTGAATGATTTTCATCTTGAAAGGTCAAACATTCACACCTCATCAAATAACAGTTGTAAACATCTTTAACTTTGTTCAACCTGTGGACCTTTTGTAAGTTTTCAATTCATTTTGTTGTCTATGCTACTTGTTTACCATACTCCAGTTTGAAGTTAAAAAAGGCCACCTCAGATCATTGTATTCACCTTGAAGCCTTGTCTTAAATGTTACGAGGTTGGTCTCTGAAGTCACATGTAATTCTTTTAATAACAATGCAGTAAAAATAAACTTAAAGTAATGCGACTGATTTCATTTGATCATAATGATAGTTGTTTTGATTTATATGAAGGTAGGTCTACATGTGTGTTGTTCGTACTGTTGTTGGTGAAGTATTGAGGTCTTAGTAACTTCAAGGAGAAAGATGTGATGGCACTTGTTTAAATGACAGATTGAAACAAAGAGAAGCTATTATAGTTACAGCTGTCAGTCATGTATGTGTCAATTCAAATAAACCATCTAAATGAGTAGTACTTTACAGCAACTATTTGGCATGTCACAAACCTCTGTATTATAGTAACAATTTGGCATGTCACACATCATCTGAACATTTGATATGGAGTGTAGTCATGTGAACCGTCCAACTGTCATGTTTCTACAATTGTTTCTTTTTATCTTAAACCAAACCTTTGAAATCACTTGTTTTACAGTGGTACTATTTCACTCTATCGAATGTGAAGAATTTTCGCTGCTTGTCTATTTAAAGGGACAGTTGTATGTTTATGTGATTGTTTACTTACTTTTACTTAGGCCATTACACCAACAACAGCTCTCCAACGTCTCCAATCTTTGGCTATTCACTCTATCTCTCCAACGTCTCCAATCTTTGGCCATTCTCTATATCTCTCCAACGTCTCCAATCTTTGGCTATTCTCTCTATCTCTCCAACGTCTCCAATCTTTGGCCATTCTCTCTATCTCTCCAACGTCTCCAATCTTTGGCCATTCTCTCTATCTCTCCAACGTCTCCAATCTTTGGCCATCCTCTCTATCTCTCCAGCATGTACCCCACTTTCTTTATGTCTGCCATGAGGTCGTGCCTTCAGGAATTAACTCGGCCTTCCTCTCTTCCTCTTGCCCTGTGGATTCCATGGCCTGTTGAGTAGTGCTGGATGTCGGTCTCCGCAGCGTCTCACCGATTCAGCACAATAGCCTTCTCTTTATTTCATTTTCAATGGGTTCTTGCTTTGTTTGTTGCCATGTGATTGTTGCTTTCTATAAATTATCATTCAAATACCTATTTATAGTGTGAAGTCCATCTCTAAATCGTTCTATTTACTGCGGGGACCAAGTGTGTAAATTATGAGTGACTGAGTTTTCTGGGTATATTATATTGTACTGTTTTGTGAAAAGAAATAAAATAAGTATATGTTTGAACAGCCCTATACTACTAAAGTCGTGCTGTCACCATAATAAAAATAACACAATTATATGAAAAAGCTTTATAAAGTCAGAACATTCACTTGAAGTTTAATATCAGCAACACATTATAATTGTTACTGTGAAATTGTTCTTTAATTTTTCGGGGGCACTTTATATATTATAATTGTATAGATGTTAGGGGTCAGCTAAACCACAAGTTTAAATGTCAAAGAATATGATTTATGTATCCAGTAATGTGCATTCATGTGTATGTAGGTTTGGAAAACTCAAGTTTAAGTGTCGTCTTTCTAAAAAAAAATAAGACAATCACAAAAGTGTTGCCTCTATGGTAAACGATTCCACAGTGGGTCTTGCAATGAAATAACATATAACATACAGAATAAACAGATGTTATTTTCAGGGATTGGGGGTTAACTTTTATTGAGGGAATAATCACTGACAATGTTTCTGTTTAAACAAGATCACCGTTCATTTCTAAGCGCTTTGTTAAATTTTCTGCTTTGTTTTCCGTGGAAATGTCAGAGTGTCAGGTCATTTGACGCGACCTTTGCCCATTGTCTCAACTAATGTTAATGATTCGTATCTCATAACGTTACAACCACAAGACATATTATAAATACAGCAAAATGGAAAATTTACATTGATTGACAAATGACTATTGCAAGTTTTACTGTAGTGTTTGTGGTTACATGTGAAATATTTCAACTCTCAAATGTCAACTTATTTTGGTATGTTTCATAAATAGTAGCTCATCTAAAAGTAGTTGTAATTTTTGGTATTTCATAAATATTTATAACAGTAATAGATATGTTTATATTTGACCATTTGTCTGTTAACAATGATCACATTAGTGACAGGCCGTGTGAAATGTCAAACAGTTGGTTTGATGACTGTGTGATCTTGTTGGCTTCTTGAAAAAATAAATATTTAAATTGGAACTCCTAAATAGACAATGTTAAATAATTGTAGTTGTTTATTTATTTAATACTTAGTAAAACTCATGGTAACTGTGCTGTCTGCTACCTATGTATAGTGAATGTGAACATGTGAGGATGTGAGTAGAATTGTTGCATGCAGTCTTAATGCTTGCCAGACTAAATTAGGAACAGTTATAATGCAGGTTGCTGGTATAAGTCGATCATGAAAGATGCAAGTTTAACATTCACATGAAATTGCATTCACATTATATTGACAAGGTTTTGTGAGCATTAATCTCAAGTTTGAACAGAACATACTATATTTGGTGCTATTTGACACATTGTTAGCAAAGTTGTTTACCTTCATCTAATATAATTACACGGTTCTAAGTGCCATTGATCATCGTGGCAGATTATTGAACACTTTTGCACTCACCTCTCGCAGATTATTGAACACTTTTGCACTCACCTCTCGAAATGTATCCATGTACCTGATCAAGGAGCGTACAATTTTGTTCTATCAAAAAATGTTAACAGAGATGGTTCAGTCAGATGAAAGTTTTACAGTTGTGCTTTCCTAGGGTTGTTTGAGGTAGAGACAGGTTTTTATTTCTTGTGAGGTGAAAGTTAAAGCAAAAGAGTTGTAAGTGCCACTGAATAAATAAACCTATAGAACCATGTTGCATTTAACTCCTGTATCAATGTACGTGATCTAGGAGCATTGTTTCATATCAGTCCATTGGTAAACTATATGAGTCAGATTCCACAGTCCCACCAGAGTTGCCTCACATCTGACGCTCTGGTACAACATTTATGCTTATCAATGTAAAATATAATCACATTATTTAATTAGGAATTTATGTCATTACAAATCACCTGAGCTCATCTCTGGTTAATTGCACAAGCTTGTAATAAATAGATACCATTGCTAATTTACAAACTTGTGTTGAAAGCATAAATTAATGAGTCAGTGTGCAAATTGAGTGCTAAATGCAATAGGGTCCTAAGTTAAATTGAATAAAAAAGGAGATAGAACCCTTTTGCAGTCACCCCCTCAAATAAATTAACTCTTTAATTGTCAATCTGAAGATAAAGAAGTGCACCTCTATGTATGATGCAGTTCTTTGAACCCTGTTGATCTCCTCTGCAATGCCTTTCATTAGAACCGTAGTTCCAAAGCTCATACCAATTTCTTCTGAAACAAAGTAAGTTTAAATTCTTGGCTGAATTTCTTTAAAGCAAGGATTTACCCTCGGTGTTAATCCTAATAATTGCTCATAATATTTTGAACGATTTTGTTCTGTTCTTACACAATATTACAACTGCTTTATGTACATGTACATTCATAGGTAAACTATATATTCTGTGTTTAACATTCCTAATACAATTTGTCTGCATGAAATATTTTTAATTAAACTTTAGCCGGTAAAATGAATATGAAATCTAGCCTTGTTTTATGAAATTATATATCAAGCTTTGATGTGATTTTGCTCAGGTATCAAACCATTCTTGGGAGGAATTAATCATCTTTTCTTCAAATTCTTCAATATTTGACAGTTATTTCAGCCTATGAATTCATATTAGAGTCGATATTGCCTTTTATATCCACCTAATCTAGCTGTATATCTAGAATCTGTAACTTTATTATCGCTCTTATCTTCGATATATCTTTGCTTTATCTATTCTGTTTGGTATTTAACAACTATTTGAAGATGCCGCATTAGTTGAGCAAGAGATATAAAATGTGTGTAATAAATAAATAAATATATAACATCAACATATAGCTGGGTGGGTAACAAGCTTAGTGTTTGTCTTATTATATACAAAGTTAGGACCATTTTGAAGCCTAGCAATCAACCTGATAGATTTTAGTGGTATTTGCAATAAGAGTGTAACTGATATCAACAAAGATGGGTACCGCGGTATATACATCAGTTTTGTATTCACTCATTTGTCAGTTACTGATATTTAACAGAGTCTATTCAGATGAAAGTTTTACTGTTGAGCTTTACTAGGGTGGTCTGAGAGAGAGAAACGTTTTTATTTCTTTAATTGAACAATTTGTCAGTAAAGTTCAGTTTTATTGAAATATTATACGCAATTACTGATTTTACGCTTGGTTACGTACTTTACCACCTGGGGGTTTCCCATTTTTAACATTGATGTAGCGATGGGTGATTGCAATAAGGTTTCTATCTATTTCATTATTCAATTACACATAGAATAGTTTCTCTTTCACTCCAAGTTGTTGTTAGCTAGTGTTTGTTGGAAAGACGTATGTTGTGTTGTGTCTAAAGTTCACAAGGTAGACATTTATACTGGCGACATTTTAACGGTTTAAAATGTCATGGTCAATGTAAATGATAGGTGCAAGGTATACTTTTATGAATAGAAAAGTGTTTTAATAAAATGGACACACATTATGACATGAATATTGAAGAACATATTACCATGGAGATTTGTAATCGCACCATATTGCCATGGAGATTTGTAAACGCATGGTCACTTTCAGAATTTTGCCATGATGGATTAATTCCTAATAGTTAATCGAGATACAAACTACTATTGGAGACTATGTACCCATAGTTTGTTACTGTTTGCAGTTATTGTAATGGAGAAATTAAATTTGTGATATGTTGAATAGTTTTACACTAAAAGTAAATCAAAGTTGCCATTGAAGATTATTTGACAAAATTACATCAGAGGTTTAAAAATTGACACTACTTTGGTTAATGATTTATGACAAATGTTTGTAGGTTGTCAGTTAAAAATGGTGCCCTGTTTGTAGAGTTGATTTCATGGTTGTCGGCCAGGCAGAACTTAGTTTTAGCACATTAAGTGGCAAATTGCTCAATATCCAGTAGGCATTTGGGAATATTCAACATTGCATTTGTATCTTTCTGACATCATTTATGTGTTCTTATCAAATACATTTCAACATCATTGTACATCTGTTCCATAACAGATGTATTAGATTTGTTGATTGATATTATTTAATTGTTGGTCATTTATAACCTAATCATTTTCAACTTAATTTAAATTTAGGCGAGAGCGGGAAGTGAATGTTTTTGCCTGTTTAGGAAAATATAAAAAACATGGAGTCAGCTATATTGTATATTGGTGAGAGAGAACAGGTAAATCAATAGATCAAGGTCATCAAGCAGGTGACAGTGTGTCTGTAGCTCCGACAAACAAAACCTTTAACAAAACACATTTCACCTTTAACTTTCTTGTAGCGGTGATGATGAAGTCCATTCTTGTTTTGTTAGTAGGTGATTAGGTCAGATATGGTATGATTTATATATAATCAATGACATAGATTTTGATTTCACCTTTTTCACTTTTTGTCTTACAGATAAAAAAATTAAGACAGACAGGCAGGCAAAGGTTTTATTCAACGTATACATTGTACATGTGTACAGTATAGTCCTACACAATGATTTACAATACAAGGCACATGGTTCAGATTATTCTAGTATATAAACAAATAGAAAACAAAAAGAAGGAAAACATGCAAAGAAGGATTAGAAACATGAAAATTGCAAATTATTAAAATTCCAATATTGTTTTAATGCTGTTTTATAGATCTTAATCAATGTATAATAATAAATGAAAATCTGGTTAACATTATTAAAGTCAAGCTGATCCTCCAAAAGAGCGGCAACTATGGTCCAACAACTTTTTGTCTTGAATTTAACCATTTCCTTGGTTACAAGGTTGTTTGTTTTGATTTCTGAGATGTTCAGATTTGTATTTAAGATTTAGAATTGTGCAGAATTAAAATGAGAACAAATCTACCTGAGTAAAGACAGAAGCTTGTTGCCAGATGACTTATTGCAGCAGAAGATTGTTTCATAACTTCCTTCTGCCAACAGATGCATTCTGGGATGAGATTTTTAATGTAAACACTATGAACACCGTCTGTGAATTTGCAGATTTTTTTGGTATTTGTGTCTGTTTTTACGATCAAAGACAAAAAATGCATTTAACATCTTGGCACAATTCTTTATGATCGCTTTTATGAATTGTGCAAGATTTGTCTGCTATGTTTCCAGAAGTAAGTGTTGAATGGAAATCTGTCTGCGCGTTTACGACTCAAAGAATGGCAATTTTAATTAAAGTTAAAAATGTGTTTCACCTTTTTCGCAGTTGATCTCATTTTCTCATTTAAGCTGTTTGATAATTGCACATAACTGAATGCTACTTGCAGTCTGATTGGAGGATGTTACTATGTTATAATGTAGATGTTTGGATTCCTTCTTTACTGTTCCTCCATTCCATTGTCTGGGATGTGGAAGGATTGCAAGCAGACAGACGGACCTGAAACTTTAAACTTCCTGCCACAAGGGTTATAAGCAAAACTGTTGTAAATAGTTCTGTTCTTCATATAGGGTTACATCAGTCTGGTTGGAAGTATAATGGCAGCTCAATTAGTACTGTAGTTTCCGAGCTTTAAACTTGTCTGACATCGTTGAAAGCCTTGACAGTGATGGCCAAAAATGATCACTAAATTGTCGTCTGGTTGTAGAAATTGTTTCGCTGTAACAGGTGAGCTAATGAAAATAATAAAACTTAAACACATGTCAAGGATAGCATCAATATCACCTTAACATGAGAAAACAACACACCCATTAACCACAGGCTTTTAACTGATTTTATATATTCTAAGCAAATAGTTTACATATAAATCTTGAATTCAACAAACAGGACGGACAAACGCTTAAGTAAACAATTCATCATTGTAACATTGGAATACATAACCTTCACAATACAAGCCTTTGGTCATACGGAACAGTTATGTGTTGTCATGGAAATGTAAGGGTTGTCATGGTTCTTGTATATGGGAAATGTTACACTGTGATGATCATGACAGAAACAGATGTTTTCATGAGAGTTTTGTCTTAGGGTGACGAGGAAAAGCCCAAAAATGGATAAATTATCTCTAAATAGAACAAGGTTTGCCTCGAAACAGATGTGCAAAACACATGGTATATATTTATACAAAAAAAGATAACAAAGTAGTCTGACAGGCGTGGGTTTTAACTCCACCTTGAAAGGCTCCAATAGTTTCCTTGAGCAATAAACTTAACTCATTTCTCAGTAATGATTGGTGATTTTACAATCAAACTAAAATAAAGTGAGAGTCCTATGGCAGATAAGTATTTATGTTCCTTTGTTTATTGAAATAAAACTAAACAAACAGAAACAAGAAAGCCTAACCATCCCAGATTACTGTACATACATATTGGTCAATCATATTTGGGGGCCATTTTGGATTTTCTCGAAAGTGACCGTTATGCAAGACTATCATCCTCCCTTTTCTTGCACCTCAGGCATTCCTCTAACATAATCAGCAGTCAAATCTTCTTGAACTAAAATGTTCACAGAATACCCCTCAGTGACTGTATTACAATGGGTTCCAGATATTTGTACTTTTACTTACTAAGAGTGACAACGTGCTGAATGTGGAGTTGACATATTTTAGATATTTTGTTTTAAAGTGTTTTGTATAATTATTTTCACCACTCTGCATTGTTTTCTGCCAGGTCATAAACAGTTTAGTTTGTTTATTTATTTCAGGTCCCGAAGTAGAGGACGAGGATGCAGATGACAGGGTGAAGGTCAGGGTCACTCGTATCAAGGCAGGGGACCGGAAGTGGGTAGATGAACCAATCAGAGACAAGGAGACAGAGTTCCTGGAGAAAGGTGTGCAGAAGGAGCTGGAGAAGGCAGGAATAGGCAATGCAGGTAGGGAGAAATACTGGAGGTACAGAGAAATCATACATTAGCATTAGTATCAAATGTCTTGGTATCCTTTAGTGAGAACTTAAAGTCATCAAACAAAAGTATTATAAAATATATAATAAATATGTTTGATTACTGCATGAACATGAATGGTGTTTCCAGGAATGGAGGAGATCTATTAACTGGAATTTTCTCAGATGAGATGGAGAAATACCGTGCATGGTACTCATGTATTTTGACTTGCTTAGTTTTCTGTTTGACTTCATTATTTTGCTATGAATGCACAGGTAAGTAACTTAATTTGGCTTCTTTTCTTTAAAGTCATATATTTCGAGGGATCAAATAGTTAAATGGTTTTAAGTGTTATTGAATAAAGAATTGGATAGAAACCTTTCGCATTCACCTCTCAAACTATATTATAAATGTTTGTGTTTGACAGGTAAGATCCAGGTGAAGATCATCACAACGGCGTATGGTAAGGAAGATGAGTTCCATGATCTGTCCAAGGAGGAGTCCCAAGCCTTACTCAACATGCTTGTAGATCTAGTTGTAAGTAATGGCATGGTCATGCAAGTAAAAGTGATTTCAATAAACAGTTGAACAAAGCTCATGAGTCAATATACAATGAGGATCTCAGAAATCTGATCAAAGGTTTTCGTCTAAAAGAGATAAAACCGTGTTTAAACCCCACCCACCACAATTAAATGAATATAGTGTTTTTTTCCCACAAGTACTAGGGTTGATCTAAAGGTAATGACACTGATGCTGTAACAGTTTGGACTTAACAAATAATATGGCTAAATTACATACAGAAGTCTACTTATCTATTTGTGACATAATATTACAGACTTTTTACAGTGATTGACATATGTATGAAGTTAATGACATAAACATGATACATGAAAGCAGTGATGACCACAAGTCACTGACCTTTACAGTTGGTCTAATGACACGACTCTCTAGGTACTCAAGTTGCTCTCCAGTTATCTCCCCTAAGTGTCTACAGAGTGCTCTTGTGTCTGTTCCTCAGTTTTCATAATTTCACTTACCAATGTG
>ENA-OREC01002083-OREC01002083.1-marine-metagenome-genome-assembly--contig:-NODE-2083-length-10759-cov-15.020595_pt1 | contig 10759 bp, 7 predicted proteins | sample MGYA00248626_ERZ508543 | MGnify/ENA primary metagenome ERZ508543 (study PRJEB26211, sample SAMN05518279) | marine metagenome | isolation source: Puget Sound, Washington, USA | host: Bankia setacea...
ATCCTCTGACACAATTATATTTAAATAACAATATACCCATATTCATAAGAGAAAAGGACAAGTAATTTACACCTGCTGTCAGACAGTCATGTGAGTTTACACTTTCACATATAGTTTGTATAATGACAGCTAAATCACCAAAATACAAACTTCTCAAAATAGAGAAAAAATAAATGTGTTTCCTGCTAGAATCATTCAACAACAGACAGCGTTTTCTAACAATTTTTATTTTGTTTCTGAGGCTAGGTTAAGGTAGCATTTTTATATCAAATTCCCAGTACATTTGTTAATACCAGTCTATTGATGTTAATTCAACAGTACTAAGGAGTGCAGTGCAGACATCACTCTCCTACAGTCTCTCATATTGTAGTCCAATAGCACCCATAAGAGTTATTGCAGTGTAAAAACATTGTCTTTTTCAGAAATCCACCAGAATGACATGGCTAATACAGTCACTGTTAATTACATTAAGCCATTGTTCCAACCTCCCATGAGACGGTACTGACATTTACGGATTTGGTGAAAACTGAGAAACAGCAGACGACAATCCCAGTTCCCACTGGTGCAAGGACACGAATGTTATTTCAAATCAATGTTTGTACCAAGTGTAGGCTTTCAAACAATGCAAAGAACAGCCTTTTCAGGAGTTCCAGATTTGAAATTCAAAGCCAGTTACCCTTCTTTTTTTGGTAGAGTTTTAGGGTCTAAACTGATATTTTTCAAGCAGCTGTCATAGACTTGTACATTTGAAAACATTATAAGATCTATAACATGTGTTAAGATGTACTACCTTAACAAGTGAACTTCCTAATTGCAGCACTTAATTGTCAGGTGTTTGCCAAACTGTTAAGGTATATTTTAAATTTTTCATGTCAAGGTCCAATGTTACTAGTATACACAGTTGCATGAGTTTGTGGAAAGATCCTTCCATAAAGAAGTATGTGAGTTCATAAATATTTAAATGGACAAACATTTAGTCATCATCAAAGTTGTAAATACAAAGACTGCTTCGTCATCCAAACAGCTACACGCACACAAAAAGTTTGAACTATAACTTGCGAAATAGTTCTGTCTGTGTTGTGGATTAGTGACATTATGAACCCAACTATTCATCACAATTCAAAGTGTTTTATCCTATCTTTAAGCCAATTTTAGCCAGTCTTTTGAGTGTTTTTGTACACATTGAGTGAAGAATGAAAGTCATCTTTATCTGTGTCTTTACTAATAAGTACCAAGATTCATTTCGACAAATCCATTATTCAGCTCTATACTCACCAGTTGTCTATGTGGAACAAGTGTTTGTTATTTGTTATGTTTTACAGCATCACACAACAGCAGCCTCCGGAGCTTGTACTGCCGTTTCGCTTCCTGTTACCCGGGTCTTTCTTGTTTATCATCCGTACAAGGTCATTAAATATCTGCAAAAGTTCAAGGTTGTAAAATGTTTAAAAAGAGTACATCATGATATAGCTAGACAATTATTATAAATTACAAGGTTTTTTTCTTAGTTTGTGATGTACACAATGAATGATGATCATATACAACATCATAAGGAATGACCGTTCTGACAAAATGCTACTGATTAAAGTCTGCAAGATTTACCTACACAAATTGTTCGCTGATGTTAAACATGTGTTTCAAAATCACTAGACAAGATCTAATTTCTTGCTGGGTGCATTTTTTAAAATAAAATCAGTAAAAGACTTGAACAACATCCTGTCTACAAATCACAGTATGACACTAGATTCAATTGTTCTTAAAAGCCTGCCTATCCTCAAAAAGTCTATAATGTTTACCATGAAAATGTATGTATTGTATCAAAAAGGTAACATGTTTACAAACACTTATCCTTTTGTCCGCAGTCAAAATTAAACAAAGAATTTGATAATTGAGCAAAGTGAAAGAAGTTTCTGTGAATTAAAGGAGTTACCTTTACAACTTAGTCCTCTTATGTTTATACTAGTTTAGTTTGGTTCAATTGTGAAGCAAGCAATGTATGTTAATGTAAATCACGCTTGAATCTGTTCCTGGACCAACCAGTACTAAGCAATGAGGGGGAAGTTTCTTGCTCAAGGCAACAACGGGGGCCTTTGCTGGGGCTCAAACTCAAGACTGACATGCATCCAGGAGCTGTGTATCAGATGCGCCTTACCGCCCCTATTTAGTCCCCTTAGCCAATCAATAACAGGCTTTAACTTAAATGTCAACACTTGTACATGTAATAATTGTTCATCCAGTCAAAATACAGAGGAGTAGTGGGCCTTTAAGTTTAATTGATAAAATGTCAACCAGAAAAATGATTGCAAGCCGTCAATCCAAACATACCAACAAAATAACAAAATAAATCATTGTCAATTTGCTGTGTCATTTTTATCTTAAAGTATTTTCATGTTATAAGATTAATAAGTACTGAGATGTTGTACTACGAGGTGAATAGACTTGGTACAGCACACCAACTTGATGTTATGTTGATGTACAGAATGACCAATCTAGTGACAAATCCTCAATTACTGCTACAATAGGACAATGACCCCACTTCACTTTCATATAGATCTATGTCATGTGTGAAATCGTCTTGCTTTCATGTACACCATACGTTTACTATACAATACAATTCTTAGTCACTATAAAACTTGTCTGGCTTTATGTATCAACAAAAATTCAGTAACAGTGAGATCAACTTATCTTAAACTTTAAACTGAACTTGCACAATTGTTTCATAAACAATGTTAGAGCACGAAAATACTACCCGACCTTCCTTCCTATTATTATAGATACCCGTGTACATACCTCATTCACATTTATTTTAGCTTTGGCAGAGGTTTCTAAGAAAGCTGAGTTCCATTGATGAGCCAGACCTTGACCTTGATCCTTCCCTACAACTCGTTCATCTTCAAGGTCACATTTGTTGCCCACCAGGATCATAGGGACCTGTAAGTTAATGGAGAGTGACGATAGTAATGGAGGGGTGTGGGACGTAATACATGGGGGTAGCAATAGCACATCATTGTATATATAACAGCCATACTGAATACATGTTATATGTTTATATAATAGTCAGTAAATAAATTGTAGAAATTTTGAGAATATTACTCAGCATGTGCATCAATAGCGTTACAATAGCATTTAATGTACAATCATTAGTCAGTTAAAGCATACCATCCATGAAGGGAACTCAATCTACATTTAAGTTTAGCTTTATGTATTTGCAATAGTTAAAGCATGCATTTTTTTTCTCATGAATCAAACTAGCAATCTAGTCAAAAAAACTGGTACATAGAAATTATTGAACCCTTTTATGGATGACAAACTTTGAGCCTGACATAAGTAGTTTAAGTACATAGGATCAGAAGCTAAGAGTTAAAAGCTGATCGCAAAATTAATCATATCTCGTATCTGGGAGGTTTTAAAATACTAAATGTGGGTTTTACTCATTGGTCAGAAGGTATTGTTATGGCTACACCATTCTTTCATTATCTATTGATATAATACAGCACTTCTAGACATTGTCTTCCTTATTACTAAATGTACTTGTATAACAATGTTAAAAGATATCAAACATTAGTCAGTTCAGGTTTAACGCAGGAGAAAGAAAGAGAAGGGTGTGTAACACAATAAGCAAACTAATCTAACATACCCTCCCATTTACTAATCTTGTGTTATTAAGTCCCAGTATATAGGCTCAGTCATGACATTCTTAGTACGTGTCTGATGAGAGTGTGTTAATCGGCAAAGGAAACTTGTCCCATTTTAATCATTAGTTAATATGTTACCATATTTCAGAGCATCATGTTGTTTTTCTCTTAAGGATATAACATGAACCCTAACAAACCCATATGTCTAACTTTAGAAAGATAAAGTATTAGTTAAAATATCATAAATATGTTATAATAAGTGATTTTAGGTTGTTTATGAGTAGATCTAACAGTGTTTTAAAAGATATGAAAAACAAACCAACCAGAAAATTCCACTTTCCTAGGTTAGAGCCCTAATTTATGGACTATATAAAAGCTCCAAATTAAGACTTTGATTATTAAAAAATGCATATGCATGTGTGTTATTTTCAGCATAATATAAGTTTGTGCTTATGATTAACTACAAGTATAGACGGTCACTTTTGCTCAAAGACGAGTTGTTAAATGCTTTCAAGGCATAAAACTCATCAGAAAAGCCTATAATATTAAATACGATGAAACAGTGTTGAGTCTTGCTTAGTTACGGTACAGGGTCAAAGAAGATTTTCACATATTATGATATTTTTCCATTTACAATTTTCAGTTTTCTAAATAATGTGAAAAAAAAAATTAAACTTCATTAATTAGGTAATAGGTATGGTAGATGATTTAATTGTAAATATACGAAATAAAACTCAAATCAGTTTCAAATGTTTTACTCAACTCCATTAGAATGTTAGAAAATCAAAATGCAAAACAAACAAGAGAGATAATCTATAGAAATTAGGAGAAATGAAAATACACAAGACTACATTAGAGACGTTGAGAGTTAGTAGTATAATGAAACGTTAGCTATATGTATCTACCAGGAAAGGGTTAAAAATGTGTAAGTAACTAAGTTAATTGTAATTGTACATTAACACAACTACGACTGTAAATGGTGTTTAGGATGAAGCATCAAGTGTTAACTAGTTCAGTGTCTTACAGCCCAGGTATCCACTACTGTCTACAGATTGTATAGAAAACTTTGAACTTTCTTTGATAGGTAAACCAGACATATGTAACATAATGTTCCATTCAAACATGAAAATGCACACACGCATAAAATAACTTTTACTTATATTTGCAACCAAGATTCTACTTGAAGGAAACTCAGGGTCTAAATATATCTACGCATACTTGCATAACAAAGTGAAAGATCTAGATCAGCATAAATATCACACAGAGTCTACTGGGTGCCAATTAAGTATATCTAATAGAGCATCTAGCGAGGCCAAACTAGGGTATTTTAGTATCAAGTTTTAATTATAAAAACTAAGTTTAGTGACACATCAAACCAAACTGAAATGTGTGCTACATAATACAACAAAACTGTATTCACCTGGTTCAAGTCAGGTCTTGAGAAAATTCCAGACAAACTGTTCAGCAATCGGCTTGTCACAAATTTCACGAACTCAAAAAATCTCGATTAATGGACGGCTAAGTCTCCGAGGAATTATTTTAGGAAAAGGTTTTCCTAAAATCTATTAAGAATGATATCATTAATAAGTTTTAACAAGAATATAATTATTACTTTATTGTTTAAATGTATTAAAGATATGTTCTATAGATACAATATAGTACATAATAGTTGGATTAGTATGTGTGAAGGTCAAAAATCCAAATGTAATCTCAAAGTAACTGGTAAACACTGTAAAATAATATGATATCATTTATAGGGAAAAAGCATTAGAGCTAATGGCAGCATATTGAAATTAGATAAATGAAAGCATTATGGATGCTGCATAAATCAATTTAATGGAAATGTAACCATGACAACACTCGCTATATAAATATGTATGATGCAATTATTGGTCTGGAAATGACTAACAAAGAAAGTCAAAGTTCACATGCAATGCTCAGATAAATTCCAAGGAAATAATTTCAAACATAAGGGATGTCTGCATTACCTAAGGTTACTATGTTCAAAAAATAGTTCCAAACTACAAGTGATAGTGCCCCATGTACAGGCCTTTCCCATATCCCATAAAAGCACATATTTCACATATGTGTAATATGTTTATCTGTAAGTTGCGTGCACACTATACAGATTACGATTTATTGTTTACTTGAATTAAATCTGCAATTTAACTTCAATGCTTCAATTTTAAACTGATTCTCTTGGACCTATTTAACAATCAGGTAATGATAAAAGTTTCTTGGCCCAATAATATATAGTCATTCAAATAGTTTGTGAAACATGCTTCTGATATCCATGTGCAACTATTGAGCCACATTCAACCAAATACCATCATAATACTGCTTCAAAGATGTTGCAATATCAATACCCTTGGGACGCTACATGTATATACATTGAAGTTTTTATACAATGGCTGTGATACTACATGATGAAGCAACTAGTCATTCTCGTTACAATAGATGCCATTTTTTTTCAATTGATAATGGGAGGGGACACCACCAATGATAACCCACAACAAAGTACAGGTGATAATGTACAATGATGAAAACTAAAATAACAGGTGACTAAAATGTATAGTTCTACCAGCACTTACCTCATCTGTATCTTTTACTCGTAGAATCTGTTCTCTTAAGTCTTGTAGGTCGTTAAACGTTGACTGAGCAGTGATTGAGTACACCAATAAAAATCCCTGACCATTCTTCATATATAAATCTCTCATTGCTGTGAATTGTTCCTGAAAAAGTCACATGCTCTTTGAAAACTTTCAAAATATGCTGTGAACTAAATAAAACATTAACTTATTATGATACAGCGTAGTTCTATTACCGTATTAGTGATAGCTGGCAATATGCAAGCAGTTGTTTGAAACATAAATGCTACCACAACATCACACAATACTACTCGACTATTCTAAAAGAGAGACAAGTTATTCTGAAAGGATGAGGTTAAATATTCTAATATCTAAAGAAGACTTAAAAGTTTAATTTAGTATGCAATAGTTAACGAATACTAACTGTTCCGGCTGTATCCAAAATTTCTAACATGCATTGTTGACCATCTACTTCTACTTGCTGAAATAAAAAAGAAGTAAGATTGTAATGGCAATAGCTATACTTGTGGACATAAATCAGTTTTCTAGATTCACAATACAAACCAAATAGGATACCTTAACATTTCGAAAACACAAATTTCTAAATTCATATCAGGACAATATTCAAAAGGTGTGTTTTATGCCAATTACCAAGTTTTGAATACGCAGAAAGGTTTCTCTTGATTTTTAAATAATATACAAGAGTTGAAATGTTGTAAACTTACCTTTCTATAACTGTCTTCTATAGTGGGATCGTATTTTTCTACAAATATACCTTGAACAAACTGTACTGTCTGAAAACATAAATAAACCAAATTTACACATGTTCACCGTTAAATTAGTACTTCATAGATATCAATAAAATCATTAGCTGCATAGATATCAAGACAATTTTAATAGCGATAACCATGTAATTGGTAATTTGTGGGTAAAAACAGTTTCATCATAAATTAAAATTTTGAAAGGTACAAAATTGCTCTTACAAGTGTAAGTACTAAGAAAGCAGCAGACATAAATCACCAAATTGAAAACATGTCATAATTATAAATTAAATGTGTTTACTACAACATTTGTAAAGAACTTACCAGTGCAGATTTTCCTACACCACCACTTCCTAATACCACCAACTTATATTCCCGCATGATTGTATGTGTGTGTCTACAAATGAAAAGCATGTACAAATTAGATTTCTATTCTGTGACATTATCATTGAAACTTTAAATAAACAGACAAAGTGTAAAGTTTAATAACCCGGTAATATTTACTCATCTGTTTGCCTAGTAGAACCAACCCAATGGTGTTAACAAGAAAGTGAACAGGAACTGTCTGAGACGGAGTTTTTTCCGTCAAAAGAACAGTTCAGACCACTCTACACAAACAAGAAAACTCAACCAAATTGTAGAGTTTATCTTAAGAGATATTTAAAACTCACATGGGACAGTCAACCATCGATTATAGTCAATTCTACTTCAAACCTGATCAGCCACCAACACAAACAATAGGTCACATTAAACAGGATAGACTTGTTACAAACAACCAAGTTGCACTACTATATCAATTTCTATAGAAATGAAAAAGCATAACATTTTCCATCCAACCAATCCTATATTTCCTACTTGTCAAAATAAAGGAGTACAATCAACCCCACCCACAGATCGAACATACGGTTTTAACGTTTTAGTCATCAATCCTGTACGCCAAAAGTTTTCAGTAATCGACCGAAGTTTCAGCAAATATTTTCACACAGGATAAAAGAACGTCTAAAATAGGACTTATAACATGTACGAAACCATACTTTTGGTGTTTACTTGCTTTATTAAAGACGAAAAACTACTCACTTCCCAGTCTATAATTCAGTGTTGACTGTTCAATGGCTGCCGATGACGTCACTCCAATTAATTGTTACTTTATTTGGAAAGTTTGACGACTGCGCACCTGCTAGGCGCGTTTTGATCACGTTTATTAACGCGAGAACAATGTTCTCAAATGTCGCAACAGTACACATACTGAATATCTTAACACACTATAGAGCAAGACGGTAGATAAGACTATTCAGTTCAGAAGAACACTACAAATACATAAGTCTTGTTAATGAAAATACATGTTAGTTTATTCATAACATGTTGAACCCATCATCAATGCTAGACTTATGTGTCCGTTCATATACTATTTGCTAACAGACCTAAGAGTTGATATTTGATATGATCTAAGATAGCTTCTCGTAGTTCGATTTGGTGTAAACTGCCTGAGTTTATAAAACATCCAGTACCGACCAGTGTGGGTGTGGCCGATTCATATGGTAAAAGTAAAAACCTACACATACCTAGTTAAATAAGTTATCAATAGTATCGGTTTGACCTTTCGTATAAGATATAAACATTTACCTTACTGAATACAATAAATGGTATAACTACTCTAGCAAAAAAAAGACACATTAATTGACCCACGAAACGTAACTGAACGTCGTTGAACTGTTGCCTCGAATTAAAAATCAGCAGAAACTCTAAAAAATCATTCCCGTGTGATCAACCTGCTATATATACTCAATTTAAACGATCGTAAAGCTACCACCTCTGTGCATAGAGCAAACTCATGAGAACGTTGTGAGATAATAAACTCATTTAAAAACAAATAATGTACCAAAGAAAAAAAGGACACTCATTTCATCTAAAAATCATGGAATTTTTCACTTCCGTGACAATGATTTCCCTATAAGAACGTTGCTTTATACATGTATATCTTTGATAATAGACACGAGACTCTGATCCGGTCTCAATTTCTATCGTTGTCGCTGTTTTTAACCGTAGGCTATTTCACACTGTACTCTTGTGGACTCAAGAGTGTCCTGTCGTTCCTCATTGTTTCTTTTAAATCCATTTTATTGTCAAATGTTACCATAATTTGGCTGACTTTCAGACTGGCCACCACAAACGCACCGACGGGATCTCTACCGAGCAATGAATATTTATACATAGAAGATACAATATATGTAAAAGAAATACATCGACCAGTTATACTTGTTCGTAATATAATACATGTATTTGCATTGATTTTCGGATGGGGAATAACGAAGGGCCAAACAAAGCATTTTGAAACGTCGAAAGGACTCACCAAGACCTAACGTACAGACTAGTGTTGATATTGTTTCAATATGTGTTCAATTTACTTACAGAGCAAAACGTATGCTTGACAAGTGTGCAATCTAATAGAGGGATAACGCGCATTGTGTGTGCTCTACTGACTGCTGATGGACTTGTTAGAGCACTATCTAGCGAATGAACGTCAAAACAACAGTAGTGATGAACATAATATAGCAGACACGAATTATGGTCTATGTTATACATACCTTCGTGATTAAACAGTTAATGTGCGGGTATATAGACAACTTGTAAATACTTATATAGAAGGCACTGTAGATAGTATAGGGGAGTTGTTAAATCTAAGTCGAGAACATTTGAGACCAGACCATTTTGCCTTCATGTAAATAACTACGTCAGTGGTATACGTGTAAAGGTTATGCAATGTGTTGACAATAAAATAAAGTAAATATAGTTTCAATGCACACTGTTACGTTTTTCTATCACATCTTCTTAGTATGCTGGTGTGTTTGCACAGCGAGTCCGTTTCCTGTTTGAATCCCGGTCTAATTTGATAACGTCAGTAGTGTTACATAACATCAAGTATAACGGAAACACTGAACTTCATTGACAGTTTGACAATATAACCCCGCTAGAGGACCTTGACGTGGCACAGTAGTTGTGTCGTGTATGTAACTCCCCCTTTGTAGTTAGTAACAAAATAGAAAAGTCTTTTTAATGATGATATAATTAGTAAATGGAAACACCTTGTTTAAACACAGCGCGCTGCTTACACCAAGTAGAATAGATCCATATAGTTATAGCAATTTGAGTTATGTGTGCATCCGATAGAATGACAACATTGATCAGAAAAATTAAGAATTAAGACAAGAACATCGTGTTTAGGGACTGCCAAATGCATGTTTTAATATTTATTTGAGAATATTTGAGGAGATCCTTCTGATTATCTTCCGTCATTTTGTTGAACTTCTTGCCAAAAATCTGTACATGATCAACCGTTATTGGACTACTGTTAAGACATTAGCAGAGATGGAGAGAGACTGCAAGGAACGACAGCTCAACTCTGCATGGATGGAAGATTTTCATGAAGCATGTACATGTTGTAAAACACGTCCAATTCAATGTATGTGACCATTGTTAGTCACACAACAGAACGGTCGTGAACTTTTTAAAAGTAATATTAATTAAGTGTACGTATGTAGTTTAATATATGAGAGATATGGCACTTTTGTCACTACAGTTCGTATTTTAGTACACTTTATATTTGTATATGGGAATATACACTATTATTTCATTGTCAAGTCTATTTAAATATTTTAAAAACAACTACAATCTACTGAGAATATGTAGTGATTTCAGATCACTTAGTACTTACATTATAGGTCCGCGGTAATTAGCGTGTTTGAAACTATCCCCCCCCCCCCCCCCCCCCCCCCCC
>ENA-OREC01002084-OREC01002084.1-marine-metagenome-genome-assembly--contig:-NODE-2084-length-10755-cov-10.244521_pt1 | contig 10755 bp, 4 predicted proteins | sample MGYA00248626_ERZ508543 | MGnify/ENA primary metagenome ERZ508543 (study PRJEB26211, sample SAMN05518279) | marine metagenome | isolation source: Puget Sound, Washington, USA | host: Bankia setacea...
CATACATGTCTCGATCTACAGGGATATAATTACCCAACTTTGTACATACATGTCTCGATCTACAGGGATATAATTACACAACTTTGTACATACATGGCTTGATCTACAGGGATATAATTACCCAATTGTGTACATACATGTCTCGGTCTACAGGGATATAATTACCCAACTTTGTACATACATGTCTCGATCTACAGGGGTATAATTACACAACTTTGTACATACATGTCTCGATCTACAGGGATATAATTACCCAACTTTGTACACACATGGCTCGATTTACAGGGATATAATTACCCAGCTTTGTACATACATGTCTCGATCTACAGGGATATAGTTACCCAACGTTGTACATACGTGTCTCGATCTAAAGGGATATATTAGATGAACAAACGCTGTCGTGTGAGTGTTTTTGTATGGAATGCCCACAACTGTTCTGTTAACTGTTCGATGATATGAAAGAAGATTGTGTCGATATCTGCCTACTGCTTTAAGTTACCTTATATCAGAGTATGCGTGTACACACTTCCTTCTTAACTGAATGAGTTTGTCAACTTGCCTACTTGAGTGTTACAATGATATCCCATAGAGCAGATCAGAGAAGTGTGTATACAGGTGCTTTATCACTGAATGCACATGTTTGAAATTGATGACTTGCTGTGTGGGTGTAACATTCCAGCATTTCCAGGTTTATGTAATTTAGAAAGCACAATGCGTGTTACCTAATGACAGGCCTCTGACTGAGCTCGTACTACCAACTCCTACAGGAAGTAAACTGATTCAGACAAAGGCAGTCTGTAATGATATATAATAATAGGTTTGTTATTTGCTGACTGTAGATAGATATTTAGATAGTATCACAAATCGTTTTAGAATTAGTTGCGACCATCAAAAAAACACAAACTTTGTCGCGAATATTCTAACGTCATGACTACCCAACTCTGCGATCACGTGTCGATGACTGCCGGACGACTCAAGTTTTACATAATGCAAAGCTTTGTACTTAAACAGAACAGAATCACGTTGTTTAACATGTGTCACTATAGTGTCATGTTCACTTCAATCAGTGTCAGTGGTTCCATACTGTGTCACTGTTTTAAGTATAAAGGAGGTATGGCGTGGAAATGCAAAATTAAACAAGTTCTATCGGGTTCTATTTAACAATACTTCGAACCCTGTCAATCATGTTCCCGTCCCATAAACACGGAGTCATTAATATGAACATGTACGTTTTTTTGTTTAGTTCAAATGTTAAATTGATGTCCTATTTAGCATTTATGATCGATTATGGGTATGAGATTGTGTCATTATTTTCTTATATCTTTTCATACGGCCTAGACTTTTCTTCCTTGTTCACGTATATGTCCTCTGCAAACGTTGCCTTTATTCACGATTGACGTATACATATATAAAAAGTAGAAAACACATTATTTAATCTGCATAAATTATACATTTTCAGTCGTTTAAGTTGAACTTCAAATACTTTATCTATTCTATCCCAAACGTAAATATTATTCTACAAACCAGTTGGACTATTGCTTGATAGATTGATTCAAACTGAGGGAGGTGAAACATATACTGTGATTTAAATGCTAGTATAAGTTAAAATGTAGTTTGAAACATTACACATGCGCACACATATTCACAGCTCACATCGTGTAAACACAGGACATTCAATACCAACACGCTATATATACCATGTCTCATCTTAAAGTTATCCATTTCACGCTTCGAATCACAATTCCTTATAAAAATATGTTCAATTAAGTTTGTAAGCGATATACAAACACTGTTGGTTTGGTTGAACCCTTGTGTAAATAGAAGTGTCAAGTTTCTAAACTAGATTCTGAATAACAAATGTGGCACAATGACGAACAATGCTGTATAGTTTGCTACACATTGGAGGTATCAACTATAAAGTATGTCTAAAGAATAAAACGACAGTATGTTTGTTAGCACTTGAATATAAAATACACTGAAACTGGGTAACTTGATTCTAGAGGCAAAGTGAAAACCGGTGTACGCACGTGTTCGCTCTTCCTACACACGTGTAACATAAACACGTATCATTTTCTAGCATGTCAATAGAACACTGTATTTAAAAACAACTTAAAATCGTCCATGATAACTTGCTTGTCATTGTTTTCTGAAACTTAATAGCAATCGACTCCCAGTTAAAACATGGGAGCCGTGTTCATTAGTGTGCTAGGACTGTCAACTGTGCGCTAACAATCTCGATCTACACAACATATGATATGGTACAAATAAGACAATTGCATTACATCTTTTATAATGTTGGCTTGCCCTGTCTCCACAACCACTCCGCATTCCAGTAGGACTAGTTGGGGTGTCGTGCTCTGACTGATTTCTCGTGGTGTGCTTTTACCGTATTACTTGAACTTAGACTGGTATGCCCTTCTTTTATTACATGTCTGAATTATAGTAACACTATTGTTGTTTCCGTGAACAACTGTCATTTTAGTGGCAACCATGCTTTTATAGTTCCCATCTCCCTGACTGTGTCTTTATTAGTTTGTTTGTTTTCATTCTTATGTTGTAGACGAGTTTAGCGATAACATGTGTATCAAACATCATTATGCTCTTAACATTATAAAGCACTTTTGATCGTATTCCAATGTATGAAAAAGTGCTATATAAATATGGTATATAATAATAATAGTGATAATAATAGTCTTGACTAGGTATGATGAAATAACCAAGAGTAAAATGTCATACTTAGAAACACAAAAATACACCTAGGAGTATTGATACACCGGTCCAGAGCTTTATTATAAACACCAACAACGACAACAAGAACAACTATTAAAACGTTTTCGAATATAATTTGTTTAATTGAATGTAACAACCTTTTCTGAAATTCAGATATGTTAGTATGTATTGCAATCGTAAATATAAAATAACCACATGAGTTAAAACATTTGACACATTGATACCTTGGAAAGACAAAAGTATAACTTACAAGTATGCATTAAAGGACAATGCACCTTCATTGTAATACAACTGTATGAACAATAGTTATACAAACATACACTTAGAACATCGAGAATCTGCTATAGTATGAAGCTTACATAATATAAACATATGTAGCAGGTTCCACTGTATACAGTAACTCATTGGTATCTGACAACTCGATATTAAGACTAGTCTGCTAATAAGACAACATATTTGTGTGATTGTTTCCATCTCATTTCATTGTAATTACAGGGTCTCGGTATCAGTATGGTTCTGATGCAGGTCTTGCTAGCTGAACCTCGCTGTATCACATTAATTCTTGAAAAACGACACGAACAATCATGATAGTGTATGTATAAATGTACCCATAAGTACCATTTTTATGTTCGACAAGTGCTCCTATAGAAAATCATACTCGCCTACCACCCTAAGCCTGATATCAGCTATCTACGATTCCTTGGTTAAAGCATTGAACCCAACGTTAACCTTAATCAGTTTGAAGTTATATTTGCGCTGCAGTTTTGAAATCGTATTCCATACTGTTTCAAGTGTTATTAACCAAAGAAAGTAAATACGTCGTTGTTTGTTAAAGCTCGACGCTTTCTATAGTTCTGGTACGTCAACATCGACTTGTAACCGATAAACAACTAAACTGTTACATAGCAGTATTGTACGTACATATTGTTTTATCTCACGTTTCTACAGAAATTTAACATGTCACAACAGTTTCCAAATATTACATAAGTATAGTACATTAATAGTAGTTTCTTTGTTCAATGATCAGGTTTATATATAACATACTGGGAACATGAATACGTGAGAGTTTTACGAATGTGTACCAATATAAATGGACAGTGGTGTATCCATAAACGGTACCACGTGACTTGTCTAAATGACTCTTTGATGTGCAATTCCTATAGCACCTGGATACATACTGGCTTAAGACATCACTGGTAATCCACAGCTACATTCTGGTTTAGTTCATTACATAACATGTCCCTGTTCTGCCTTATAAGAGGATTAAACGGAAATCTGACAACTAGCGGAACACCTGGGGAATGTTGGGAACGTTTAGTTAAAGCCTACATCCCACTATACTACGCCTCTACGTCGCCCTGTAGTTCACCGGCAAGTTCATCTGGTGGTCTCAGTTCAACCTGGAAGTTATGTTGTTTGCCTTGTGCGTTCAGCTTTTTCTTGTACACAGAAAAACATGCTGCTAGAGCGAGAGCCATTTTACGAGCATTTTGAGTAGAATCGGCAAGGAAAGCGTGGCATTCAGTTTTCTTCTTTTTATAGCCCATTTCGTTGACAACAATAAAAGTGAACACACGCCAATATTTCATATCCTGAACACCGTATGATATAAAGTCGATTGGGTTGAGACCCATTTGAACTTCATCGTGAACTTTATTAGAAGGATGCTCTCTTATGTCAATTCCTTTTGAAGAAAACACCATATAACACAACGGTAGTTCAACTCTGTCCATTGACACTAGATCGTCTTTCACCTTGGCAATAAACTCATCTACCGGTCCACGAACGTGCTCTAGTCCATACACGCCCGTAGTTTCCGTATGACCTAAATATTTGGCAACAAAACATACTGGTAATTTATCAACACGTATTCCACGAAATTTAGACAGATTCGTGTCTCTGGTGCCGGATGGCTTCCTTTCAAACTTGGTTAACCGTTTTAGTCTATCAAACATTGACGGCTTTTTCTTCAATGATTTTGACACCGGTTTCGTGCCGTCTGCTTTATCTGACATTAGTGTGACACCTTTGCCTTTCTTTTTTGACGAGTTTATGTCTTTGTCTTCCTTGCTGCCACTCGATTCAGCTCCAACAGAATCGGTGTCGTGTTCAGTTTGTTCTAGTTCTGGTATTACAGAGTCTGGTTCCAGTTTCATATCGTCTAGTTTATCCACCGCTTCCTGGAATGCGTTATCGGGTTCCATGGTGAAGTCCGCGTCTTCCGTCACGTGCATATCTTCTGACGCTTGAGATCCCGACGCAGACGACACATTATCGCCTGCTGTTTCATCTAACGCCGACATACTTATAACATCTACAGCCAACCAGAGACGTTGTATGGTATATCCAAACAGATCTCAAAAACACACTACCAACGCTAACAAACCCACCTTTCACAACAAAGACTCGCCTAAAGCGTCAAGAATATAATGTGTGTTTTATGACCGAAACTGTTCAATCGACCGTCTAAATAAATCCTCTTATTTCAACGTATGTCAGTATAACACGGCTGTATGTATGCGACGTTTCACTTGTTATTACACTATGAGATATATCCTTTTTAAGTTATGTACCATCTGATTACACTATTTGTCATGCCACGCTCTGATGATTTCAATAAAACGAATATGAACACACTACTCCCTCCTTCAGTATGTTTAAGTCCTATATATCGATCTGCTCTATGGTAAACAATTTAATCCTGTATTGAACATACCACAGGCACTACCGTTCCTTTTACTGATATGACTCAAATTCTAGTAGGTTAACCCGACAGTGATTCAACTATCGATGATGAGAAGCCCAAATACTACAACTGAGGGGTTTACGGGCTTATGATCTGTCAAAGAGTGATTAAACACTTTCACCCCACACATGTGTTTAAAGCGTAACCCCGAATACTATTTTTAGTAACACTTTTATCTATTTCCTGTTTCTTTGCGTAACACGAATATATCTGAAGATTGTATACTTTAAAACTCCCCTTCCACAGCGCGTGCCTCGTCCAATGTCTTTTGAAAACTGATGCCACTTGTAAAATCTGTCTATTTAAGTCCTTTGTGTTGAATGGATCCAGGTTAAAGTGTAAAGCAAACAAGGTTTCTACATACACGTGTAAATAGCCGGTAAGTAATCGACCGTCTCTTTTAAGTCAGTTACCTGAAATGAACAGAAGGTTAGAAACAGATTGAACACAGGTAAACCATTCAAGTCAATTACCTAGCTAAACAATATATAAAATACCGTGCGTCAATCACCTTATTTAAAGTACAGTACTGTCATAGGTATTTCACAGATATTTCCTGAATCAAATTTACCATATCAACCATAGTTATTGGTGCAAAACAGCATTTCAAGATATAGACAAGTTAAATATACGACTTGACAAACATAATTCACACGGAGTTTAAGTGCAGGTGCATGTTATAAGCGCGCATTTACAAAAGTTGACAATCGTTATTTGTAAACCGTACAGTATGATTGTATGAGTAACAGCCTTGTAAACGCTCAGAGCATGAATTCGGATCAATGTATCGATGTATTGATCACGTTACCTTAACAGAGACATACATCCCAACTTTTCAATCTTTACATTCACATTTCAATAACGTTGAACAAGCACTAACTGTTTGTCTGACACTGTACATCGGGAATTCGGTTAAAAGTGACAATAACCTTTTCGATACGGTCGATCTGCCTGGGTAAGTCCCAACAAAAGGCATTCACTGTCGTTATAATAGGGGTATCATATTACGTTCGTGGTAGCCTACAATACCTGTCCAATAAATACACTGGTCGTAACAATAACAGGTAAAACAAAATGGGCCATCTGTTGAATTCCCCACCTGTGGAGTTGTACGCGACTGTTTCAACTAAATAATAGACATTATCAGCCACTTACCTTGTCGTTGTCAATCAAACAGCACAAAACCTCCACACTGATAGCCACCTATGTACTGTACAACGCCTATACAACCCAACTATGCCCGGTCACAAAGTAAACAATGAACAAGCTACGACAAACATCACTGAACTATCGCTCGTTTAAACGATATTGCACTGACTTCGCACGCGACCCAATGAACAGTGTGACAGACGTTCTCCTGTATCAATGGAACAAGTTCTATAACTTATTTGGTAAGGCATGCGGAACGGAGAAAATTGTGTGAACAGTGTGCTGAACATAGACATATTTGTACCGCCTATTTTGCATTCACTTCAGGTTACGTCTACCAACTGTGTTCACAAAAGCAGTAAATGGGTTTTCACCGTCGGTTAAAAGTGCGGTCACGTTCTCTGATAATAACAAAATACCATTCAGTCATGCACATATAATATCATTTCTGTTAAGTATCTATACAAGGCAGTTTAAAGGCGTACTTATAGCCTTACCGCACGCCTTTCATACTATACGCTGGAGTGTGCGTATATATATAATAATAATGACTAAGACCAAAATTCTTATTGCAAGATTTATTGACGCTTGATTATTGTCGATGAGTGAAGAAATGGTAGTATACATAAGACCAATCTTTTATCGGCGTAGCTGTATTGTAACCATGGTGTTTGACCTACATGTGTTATGCAAATCCGTACATGACGAAATTTTACTTTTGCCCAATCATACATTTCACCGGGAAGGCACTCGACGGGATGTAACTCGACTCCATTCGTTATTTGTTTGCAATAGTTATATTTCATTTCCCCCGTTATTGTTACTTGTAATTTTGATTAAGACATAAACTGGTTAAACCCTCAAGTTCGGTAAAATATAACAAATGAAAATGGACTTGGGGAAAATATGCATGCAGTTAACGGACTGGTCAGTCAAAACTAGAATGGCAGCTTCGCTTGGGGTTATATGTCATCCCAGTTGGACTAATTTAAAGATATTTTATTTCACAATTTGTACATACACTGTAACATGGCAATAATTAAACATACATAAACAACAGATGGAAATGGGAGTTCATCTTAAGCCGTATGTCTCCCAAATAACCAGTACAAGTTTCGACTCATGCCCAGTCGGTAAATCTGTTAGTCCAACCCGTCATACGTAAACTAGCCAAATAACCCTTGGAATATGAACGTATTTAACCTAATTGTGGCTGGATGCTAGTGGATAGTTGACTCAAATTTACAATTAAAGTGACGCACGATCGAACGATCGGACTGACGGACGTACCGACACTGTATATTGTGAGCTATCTGTTAGCTGTTTTCCTGGTATGTAGTTGTGTTTATGAGCTTATATCAACGCACAATAACCCTAACCCTAACCCCTAGAGTGTGAGCTTAGCAACAGTTTTCATGCACAATAAAAGTTCCAATGCTGACTCGGACGGACGGACGAATGAAAAACTTAATGACAGTATATGTACATGTATATATAATTAATAGCGTCACCAATGTATCCCTTTGAGATTCTAAAAATCTATCTGGAAAATTTACTTTTTAGTTTTAAAACACATACTGTTCAGCTTTGTTAACTTAACAGAGCAACGTTAAAGCTGCTCGCTGTGTCTATAAATAGCATAACCTCGGCTCCACATTTGTTTGTCCTTTGTTCGGCCCTTTACAGAAACTATATAGACCACATATTCTTAACTGAATAGCTTAAAATAAGCGTGTACAACTATTTATGTATACGTAATTATGACCCACTCTTACAGTATTCATACATACAACAATGTATACTGTTGAAGAGACAACAACAGTTACACATGTACACGTATTAGATTTTTCTTTCAGTGGATTAAGGCTAATGCGAATTGCCCTGGGGTTTTCTGTTTCAGTTGTATCCATATGACGGTTAAAGAAAGTCGAACGTGTAATGTTAAGTCTGTTAATCCATTCAACAGCTTAGGCGGATAATCCGTTGAGACCAATCACTGTGTCATCGGTGTCTTTGCTGTTAAACAATATTTGTATGTTTTAGTAAATACAACTTTACTGAAGAAAACTTTTTATTTGTCCAAAATATTTCATCGAAAAGATATTTGCAGTCTGTTTATATAGAAAAACCTTTCCGTCAAATATTTTCCCGGCAAAATATTTTTCAGCCCACGCGAGGCTTTGGCTCATTGCGCATGCGCGTTGCCATGGATAAAATAGAATCGGAAATACATGCATTGGCGAGGGTTTGTTTTGGAAGTTGATGGAAAATTTAAATAAATAGGCTCTCTACAAATTACTGAAAAGATGTACGATGACAATGGTTCAGATGGTCCGAAAGGAACCTTTGAAATATACAGAGCAGAGGCAGACTCACTGTACAAGCAGGGAGAATACAGGAAAGCCATCGAAAGCTACACAACCGTGAGTAGAATAACACTTATTTGTCAACCCACCACTGAAGACTAAATTCATATAATAATGTAAACATACTTTCTAGATTGAAGTTGACATAAAACAATTGTTTAAAATATACCATCAATTTTATGAAATTTATCATTGAAGATGCATCATACTATGGTTATCTAATCATTAGTTAGGGAACCCCACCCCCTTTTTGGGGTGGTTTTAATTTTTTTATTCAACTCTTATTAGACACACCAGTAACAAGAAACAGTGATTTGCTATACGTAAGTAAGTTGATAAATATCAGTCTGGCATGACAATATTTTCACTATATAGTAGACACTCAAATGTCTATTTTCGAAATGTTGTACATTGTTGGCAATACAATAAAGTTTAATGTAAACTTTTTAAATATGTTTTATTTATATTACAGGCATTAGAACTTACTCCGGGAGAAAAGAACTGCTTGGTAGCAAGATCAAAATGTCATCTACAACTTGGAGATATGCAAGGTGCCCTGAATGATGCTGAAACCTCCCTGGAAGAAGACAAAGACTTCCATAAGGTACTGTACAAGTGATAGGTACATTTGTGTAACCGGGTTAGCTTTAAGGTAAAAAGTTGTTGGTGAGGTGACTGGGTGGCTCAGTAGCTCAGTGGTAGAGTGTTCGGACGGTCAGTGAAAGGCCTGGGTTCGAGCCCCAGCGGAGCCACAATTTTTCACCTGTTACAAATGACTCCCAATGTGGGGAAACGTTTGTAGGAAAAATAATCTCAATATGATTGGGCACTGCACAATTTTGAATCTATTTTAGTATCTGCACAATGGTCCGTCCTTAATTATTGTTTATCTGCATATAAGAGTCATGCCTGATTTTTTTTGGTTTGATGTTATTTGACGAAGGGGCTTATTTGACATTTTTAAGTCAATCTTCTTTTATGGCCCTCAATTTATTTCAGTTTGATTGTAAAAAATACGCTCAATTCCATTCCTGGGCCCAACCAGTACTAAGCAAGGATGAACATGCTATCATTGGTTCTATTTAATACTGTTATCAATACTTCTATAACAGGGTTTATACCAGAAGGCACAGGCATACTACTATCAGGGAGACTTTGAAATGTCACTAGTCTTTTATCACAGAGGTCATAAACTTAGACCAGAGCTGCAGGAGTTTCGCCTCGGTATTCAGAAGGCGCAGGAAGCCATTGACAACAGTGTTGGATGTAAGTAGCTAATTTTAAACCGCATAAAGTCAGATTGACATATTGTTATAAAGAGAAAGTCCTCTTGCCTGGCATTCCCGTGTTTCTCTGAGCAAATAACTTTTCTGGTATATTCTGGTTGCTTCCAGGAATGGATTTGCGAATTATTTTACAATAGAACTAAAATGAATAAGTATAAAGTAAGACTGAGGGCATTATGGCAGAAAGGCGGCAGAATATTTATTTAAGGAATAAGTTAAATTAGTTCCCTCTTTAAATTAAGTCAAAACAACAATTTATTTTGTGGTTTTAGAAATGATTGAGTATGATATGAGTACATTTGTCTGTTTTATATTTTTATGGGAGATTTTTGTCACACTTAAGTCATACATTGACACTGTTATTACAGCCCCAGACACTGTCCAGCTGACAACAGAGGGAGACCTTTCATACTTTGATCAAATGCTAGATGAGGTAAACATTTAATGGAATATTTAAATACATGTAAATTATGAGTAC
>ENA-OREC01002085-OREC01002085.1-marine-metagenome-genome-assembly--contig:-NODE-2085-length-10753-cov-10.927126_pt1 | contig 10753 bp, 9 predicted proteins | sample MGYA00248626_ERZ508543 | MGnify/ENA primary metagenome ERZ508543 (study PRJEB26211, sample SAMN05518279) | marine metagenome | isolation source: Puget Sound, Washington, USA | host: Bankia setacea...
TACAAGTCAAACATATATTGTTGTTGTTTTCTACAATTAGTATATGTTATTTAACATGTATAGTTATTATTACACAATTACTATGTTATTAAAAATATATTTTATAGTTATTTTTCTTAACAACTAACGTTATTATATGTTATTAAAGATATAGAGTTATTCTTATTCAACATATATTGTTATATTTGTCATATGTTATTGGTGAAACATATATTGTTATTTTTCTTCCAAACTATATTGTTGTTCTTCTTACACAATCAATCCTTACAACTATTTAAGCAGTATGAATCAAAAACATTATTCCAAATAGATTTCCAGTTCATTGCATTGTCTTGTAATTTGACTTGTCATATAGTTTCTGTTTTCAGAGGCTCTCTAAACTTCTGAGCAAGATGCTGTTTAATTATGACTTTAGATTTTAACGCGTCTGGAAGTATCAGTTTTCCTTTTTGTTCATATAGTTTATGATTTACTAATTTAAGATCAGTATTACTGTTTACAGGATTCATGTGGGGAAACATGTTCGGTAGGTCCGTTCTCGTTTAAAAAACACGTGATTAGATGAATGTCTCGCTCGTTGTCAGTGTAGTTTAAATTTGTATGAAACTTGTCCCGGAGATAAAAATCCTCGCTAAAGGCTCCGTAAAAACACTTAATTCTGTTCATAAAAGTTTATATTAATTGACAACTGATGTAAGATTCTATATTTAGAAACTGCGTACGTGTTCGTATATGTGCCAGAACCAAGAACCTAAAAATCACATAGACTGGGTTAACGGTCATTAGCCGCATGTGTCAAAACAATCACCATCAAACCACCGGCTTTGACGTTGAACAAATCACTTTCGATTCATGAGCGTTCTAAGCGTACAATTACGTCATAAGCGTTCACCCTCGGGTCATATAACGTCACGTGGACTTTTCACGCTTGTTGGTTTCGTCTGCGGATAGGGTAGAATATTGAAATAACGGGAAAGCAAACGACATTCGGAATCGGACGTTAGGCAGGAGAGCGCGTGTTTTTTATGTAACAGAAAAGTGTAAAAAAAATAATAAAATAAATCGTCTGCTGAAATATTTCACAACAACGAAATATAAGTTACAGACGGATTCGTTGTTGGCAATACTACGTGTGGTAAATTAAGATCTTAAATCTATACAGTACAGGGTAATACATTCTGATATTGACCGTCGGATGCACACTATGATGTTTGAAAAAATAACCGCGTGTTTGCTGGTACTAGTGGCTCTGGCTGTAGCACAACCGTGGGGTGGCGGCGGTGTAAGTATTTGTTTTTTTCTTACAGTTATTTGTTCCTCTTGCGTTCTTTTTTATCTTTTGCGAGTGTTTTTACCCTTGGTAATTTTGTCTGAAGATGTTGTATTTTTCCTTATAATTTATGTAACTCTTTTATAAGTATTTGTTGATATTTGTTTCGCGATTTGTGTTTGTGATTTTCTAAAATTCAATTATTTCTTGTTATTATTTTCCAAAAGTTGACAATGCCTTTGTTTATAACTTACGTTTAGTGCAACCCAATCACCTGAACTATCCTTGAACCTTTGCAATTGGTTTGTGTGTTACCTCTGTCCATGTATATGTGTACTAACCATGTTAAAGGCACTTGCTCAGTATTCCCGCTGAATGTCACTTTTCTACCTGTGTATTTATTTTAGTTAAAGGTTGTGACTCTGACTTTGAGGTGAATTTATTTAATTCTAGGCAATTGTCTCATTGAAAGCATTTTTTGATTTGTTAAAAATACTACAAAATCGAATCACAACCTTTAAAGCGTTTCATTGATTGACTATGAGGACTACGACGTTTTCCTTATGATAAGTTGTGAGTAGTGTGGATATTGCTGACGTGTACGTGGCTCTTTTTAACATTCTTAAAGGTTCTCTATACCTCATTATCAAAACTGGATATTTAACTCTCTGTGCTTAACTTTGCATTAAATCCTTCGTTGATTTGATATGAGGTGAAAAGGTTGTGATTCATCTGTGCTTACCTTTTGCATTAAATCCTTCGTTGATTTGATATGAGGTGTAAAGGCTGTGATTCTAAACTACATCATTTTTTATAGAAATATTCAATTTGACTATAATTAAATAGCTTGTCAAGCAACACGCTCCTCCAGCTATTTATTTTAGAAATACGATTTTCTCATGCACTCAGAGGTAAATAATGTTACACACGTGTTAAAGCAATGTGTTTACATCAAACCCATGTATCCAAACAACATACACGTATTACGAGAAACCCAAAATCGCGTTTATTGAAAGTATATTTAGGCGCGAGAGCCAAGATATAAACTATCACCGAACATCAAGTCTGTTAAACGTGTTGGTCAGTGTAATTATAGGTTTCAAGCGCTATCCTAGTACAAATTATTTAATTCAGGGTAGTTGTGCCATTGGTATTGATTTTTCAAAAAATTGTTAGTTTCACCTCAAAATAAGAATAAATTGTATTAAACTTATATTTGGTTACATGTATTTTTCTACGAATACTTTTCCAAAAATATAACAAAAACGCCAATTAGAAATTCGTTTAAGTGTATATTATAACAACGACCTCTGAGCCGGACCATTTGGGCATTGTCTAAACAGAGGCAGTGTACTCCTGAGTGTAGTAAGTAGTAACCTGTTGTATCTACATTACTAATCTGTGCTTTTAGCTGTGTTAAACACTTATCCGCCCTATTTCAAGTTAGAGTCTTAAATAGGAAATTCAGTCACGACGCAATGCTCCATTTACGCCTAGTTGGCTTGATTTTAATTAAACAGTTTAGTAACAATCGCCATGTTTCTATTTCTAGGGTGGAATTCGTCCATTGCCTTTTGGTAGAGGCTTTTCTGCATGGCGCTCTCGCACCGGACCTAGACCACAAATTGGTATATCTGACCCATTCCGCTCCATGTTTCAGCGTGGATCCATTTCCGGTTCCCTATCCGGTGGCGCCAGGACATCATTTGGAGCCCAGCGTGCATCATTCGGATCTGTTTCATCCGGGTTTGGTTCCCAGCACTTTGGCGGAGGAATTGGTATATCGCAGCTAGGAAGCAGAGTTAGCCCATCAATCAGCTTAGAAAGGTCTCCCATTGGAGGAATATCGACTAGAAGCCAACCAAGCAGGGGCTTCCGTGTATCGCAATTCTCAAGAGGCCTTCCAAGGCAACTAGACATTAGCCGTAGTTTCGGAAGAAGATCTCGATCCAGGCAAGACCTTATTACGATGTTGAGAAGATCATACGGTCCACGATACAGAAACTTTCAAGTAAGAAGCAGCAGAAGTGGAATTCCTATTATCCGAATTCCAGTACGTCGCAACACAGTTACTTCACCAATCGTTGGCCGAAGAATCACACAATCTCGTTCCTCACCCCAAGCAATGAAACGTGCTTCTGCTACAGTCCGTTCAAATGACGATAGTGGACCACTAGAAGAGCAAATCCTAGCCATCTTTTCTCTGGACGGCCACAATGTTACTGATATCATCAAGCCCGAAATCGTTGGCAAACTCGCCCAATTGTCTGAGACCATCGACCATAAAACAAAGGTAGAAAGGATTGTGAAGAAAGAGTCAACAGTCGTTGCAGATACCGCTCAAGAAATAGTAGAGATTGGAGATGGAGTCGAACCAGTAAAATCAAGCGTCGATCTCTCTTCTACCGCCGTTGTCGCTGCAGCTGAACAAGTTAAGGTCACTGGTAGCCAAACTGCTGAGATAGTACCCATCACAGTAGTAGATGTAGTACCAGAACCGCATGTTCCGGCCACAGTTGTACACACGCAATCCGCAGTTGAAACAGTCAGTCAGGCAGCTGGGTCTGGAATCATCTTCCAAGAAACACCTGTAACGAGTGACGTCATTGTCAACCCTGAAGTTATATCCCCAGTAATTCCTGTACAAACTGACGTCATCATCAGCCCGGAAACACCGGTAGTACCAGTACAAGAAATAATCGTGCCTTTCGTAGAAGTAGGCGGTGCCGTGGCAACCGACGTATTACCACATGACATACTACCGGTTGACACGATTCCAATTGCGATTAAAGAAACCGTACCGGAAGTAGTGGTTCCACTTGAAGTTGTGACGCCACCTGTCGTCGACCTCATCGTTGCTGCGTCAGAACCCACGTTAACCCAGATCGTACCGGAAGTCATAGCAGCAGAGACGACTGTTTTACACTAGACTAACTTACACACGATGTAGATGTGTATAATGTTTGTGTTTCAATAGTTGTGTACATAAACAATTTAGTATGGCGCGATGTGAAAGTGTATTGACATTAATTTACAACTATAAAACAACATTTGACCAGAAGGAAGTGTGACGCAGAGTATCCGGACAGCGTTGGTACAGAGTCTACTTAATGAATCATTTAAACAAAAACGGTTAGTCACACAACAGTTAGTCTTACTTTTTCAATCACGTTCAAGGGATTTTATACCGGTCTTTTTCGCATTGACGATATCGAGGGGCGTAAGTGGCTTGGGTTTTACGTGGTATTAATTAAAGAAGCAAATACAACTTTTCCACATTCACCCTTTCAATAAGAGAGAACGCAACTAACAAAACGGCTGACAGGATATGAAACAGAACGACTGACAGGATTTGTATTATGTTTGATATAAACTATTGTGTTTTGTTAATTTCCATGTTCCTATACGTGTGCCGCTTCGCAATGTCTAAAAAGCTTGAACTGATCGAATCTACTTACTTACTATATGAAACTATGGCGCGAATATAGAGTGTACATGATGTGTCAATGGAATGTTTAAATGGCATAATTTATTTCTGTATGATATATGTTGATGGGTGTCTGAATTAGTATTTGCCAGTGTGTTTGTTTTTTTGTATTTCATGACGTAACAAATAAAATTATGACGTCACAACTTTTTTAATTTTGTTTTCAATAGGTATGCAGTCAACAGATTATGATGTTTTATTCATTAATTCAGTAAACGAGTCACTAATTTGAACACAATACAGGTAGATTGTATCATAATTTGAATACAATAGAATGCACTGGGTAATACATGATGTATCTATCCAATGGTAAGATAGTACGTCACTGACACGTGCTAAGATCAATAGTAGGGTACTACGTCATCGAATGTGTGTGCACGATACAAGCAAAACATTTTCCTTTGCTTTAAAAATTCACCTACACCATTCGCTGAAAAGGTATAAATCACCGAACATCTATTTTAGCATCAAATATTATACTGTATATGTTCTTATTGAGATGTATTGGATAATTTAAAACTTCAATGTGTTTATAAAGGTACATTTTACATAGATCGATGAAACAACAAAAACAGTGTCAGAAGTGGGATTCGAACCCACGCCTGGAGAACCAGACTGCGACCTGAACGCAGCGCCTTAGACCGCTCGGCCATCCTGACTATATATATATATATATATATATATGTGCGTGTGTACATGTTCGTTACATAACATAATAATAAGTAAATTTAAGATCGGTTGTCATATTTTTATCATGAAACGAGTTTAAGACATGGTATTTGGCTACATTATACGTACTACTTGTTCCCGCCACAGAACATTACGCAATCTATACAATAGCATAGTTCATAGACCTCACATAAGTAATCATTAACTATATTTGTTTATTTATTTAGGACATGGTATTTTGCAACTAAACATAATTATATTAGATGAGTTGTCTTGAATTTAAATATATATTTTTACGAACGAGCAGCTGATGCCGACGTTTTTCAATTTTAACGCAAGCATTACATGATTGATGTATTTAACTTTATCTTAGAAATAAAACATCTGTACCCGTGATTTAAAGCGGTAATAAACCATGGATACGAGTTCGGGTGCGTATTAATTAAATCACGAGTGCGGTGGTATTTAAATCATATTTATAACTAATTACCATGGTATGCATTTTCAACACTTTAAATATGCAAACGGCACATGCCTGGTTACCCGACTGGCGGTCTGATGTTAACTAAGTGTTCTCATGCGGCTTGTTAACCTGAATGCACCCGAACAGTGTTTATTCCGAACACCCGAATAAAATACACGGACCATTGTTTTATAAATAGGTATTACATGTGTATACAATGGACACGTGGTCTATACTCTGTTACAGTAACGTCATGACAGTCTAATTCACCTCTTTCACAATTCAACAGTCCGTGTATTGAATTTATGAGTGTCTGGTCAATGTGTGTATAGAATGCAGATCGAATTGTCTACTCCGGGTATGTGTGTAGGTAACATAAGTAGGTTTTCTTTAAACTGCTCATATTGTTCATAATGTGTTGTCGAAATGGTTAACAGCTCTGTAAGCAACATTAAATACAATTAAACAGACACACATACAATTAATTCGACGTATACTAACGTACATAGTCATACAAAATAGTTAACAATACAATGCACTTAGTTCGGATTATTCTCTAGTATTTAAACGAACAGAACAACACAAGAAAAACAAGATATACAAAGAAGCTAGGATAGAAGAAAATGAGGAAAGGAAAAAAATAAAAAGAACACAAAAACATGGAGGTTGGTCTGAATCTGCCTTTTACTATCAGAACATCGACATTGATCTAGTACCAACACTGACCAATAGGAATTTCAATGAATACACTCCATAATTCGTTCTATATTCATGTTTCTGTTGGACGCGTAACTCTGTAAGTTTGCAATGTCAAGTAAGAGTGAACTCCCCTTTCGAATGATCTGAACCAACCATTGGCAATCATATGCATACAAAGATGAAAAGTTTGACTAGTTTTGTTAATGACTTTAGATCTACTCTTATTTTTATATTCATTCAATTATAAAGTGCATTCATTAACATATCAGTATGACGTCAACATGTTACATAATAGAAAATGACGTCATAATGTTACATAATAGAAAATGACGTCATAATGTTACATAATAGAAAATATCTCTGAACATAGAAAAGCAGTCCTTTGTCATTCACTGTATTAAGTGGCATTTTCAAACGTAGAAACACAATACATAATTAAATATTACCAAACTGTTATGATCGCATTGAGGTATCGTCTCTTATTTTGTCTCAAAATTAACACAAAAGACAGACACTTAGAAATAATACATGTTTAGAAATACCAACGTCATCTCAAACTCAAATATAACTATAATTAATTTTAATTTTAATAAATCTAGAATGGTTATGTCACAAAGAAGCCTCGGTCATACTCTATTTCTGATTCAACAATTAGATATAAATATGAGGAATTTGTGACGACATGAAATGAAAACTGTGTACCTAACTCGATATCACAACGATGAAGACAGTTTACAAGTTTATTCAATAATTACCAGAAGGTCGTAGGCCCATGAGGCATACAAGAATGGCGACAGTGTACATGGCAATACAATAAATATTAACATAAAACAATGTGAGATAAACTACATGTATAAACGAAAACATTACCAAGTATAAATCCAAAATTGTCTATCTATTTGAAGGATAAGTTTGAATGAGATACAACCAAGTAACATATTTCTAACCTATACTCATTTATGATGGGTTAAATTTAACAAATGTAATATAGTGTGTTAAACGTATTCGTACCAAAACATGTAAACTTATGGTTAGAGTTTTTTTATATTGTGCGTGCGTGCGTGCGTGTGCTCGTGTTGGATGATTTGTGCATACAAAAATATCTATGATATATATAAGCATATACCAGTTTATGTAATAATCTTTAATAATAATTAAGTAATACCAGAATACAAAATGGGTTACATAAGAAAACGAGCTTAACATATTTAAACTGATGTGACATGCTATCTATCTAATAACTCAGTTCTTAATTTAAACGCTTTTTTAATATACGATCCAAAATTTCTTAACATACGGGCATTTGTGCAATTAATAAGTTCTGTGAATGTTAACACGTTTGGGTGTTTCCAGTGATATATAGGAATAAGTTGTTTTCTTAATTCTATATATGATTTAAATTCTATAATAAAAGTGTATGACAACATATACATATACGTTCATTTATAGGGGTACAAGTAGGTTGGTTCCATCTTCCAGTTTCGATACAAAGTCGGTGTGACGATAAACGTAATTGTGACATACTTTTTCTGACTGATCCAATGTTTAAAATGTTTAAATATGGTTGAAAAGTAAAGTTTGCAATGTTTCTATAAAATAAAGCCCTACTTGACGTTGATAATCTGCTATTGCAATTCTGAAGAAAGTGATCTTCTCTGATGAATTCTCTGTTTGACAAGTGGCAAGTACTTCAGTACTTTCTTTCTCATTATTGGTTAGGGCTGTGTTCTCAGTTGCCGTGTTGGGTACATTAACAGTCGATTCTTTTTGTGTTGTAACTCCAATTTCAGGATCAGATTGGCTCTTATCAGTTTCTACATTTTTGGTTTGTTCGACTACTGAGGCAGGTCCAGAGTTAAAGAGGTCACTTGTCTGTAGCTTGTCTGTTTTAAGAAAAGCGTTCTTGTCAAGTGGGAACAGTCCTGCATCTTTAAATCCCTTGACTGCATGTTCAACATTGGTAGCATTGGTCCAAGCATGTTTGAAGATTGAAGCAAACTCATACTTGGACACGTATTGCCCAACATGTTGTATTTGCCAGTCTCGGAGTGCTATCTTCCAGGTCTCCTTCAGGGAACCAAAGAGACGCAAATCAGAAGGTTGCATTAGGTGGCTTGCATGTTGCAAAAGGCAGTAGAGAATTATGCCGTTTTGTTGAATACGTCAGATGCTTCTAGGGTCATGTGAATGTTGTGTCCATCAACAAATAACACAACTGGTCGTTTGACTTGCCTCTCCTCAATGTCTGGCAAAAACACAGTTTTGAGCCACTGTACAAAGAGTTCAATGTCCATCCATCCATTGTCACTTCGCCCCATCACAGCCTCCTCAAACCCCTCGAGCATATTCTTGGAAAATCGTTGCCCTGGGTAGATGATCATAGGCCTTAGGGAGTGTGCTGTTGCGTTCATACCTGCTAAAACTGTTATCTGTGATTTGTCAGAAGCCGTTAGATTGTAGAGAGACTTTGCACCACGTAGGCCCAGCACATGACCAGTCTTTGGACAGAGAGAGAATCCAGATTCATCCAGCGTTGTACATTCTTGACGGATCTTTCAGCAACAGTGAATCATTAGTGGTGGATTTTATAAAGGCTTCAAATTCTTCAAACCACTTGGCTATACTCTCCGGCTTGATAACTGCTCTTTCTTTTCCAAGTTGCCTCGGCGGTCTTAGAGATATCTCATGGTGTCTTCTCATGAACCCATAATACCAATCCTTTCCTGGGCGGCCGTCCTTGAAAGGATTATTTCTACCGTCGGCAATAAGAATGTTTTCACCGTTGCTATGAGTTCATGTTTACTTCGCCCGTAGCCTTTCTTGGACATATGAATCAGCCATTTTGCGAGGTGAGCTTCTTCAGATGATAGGACAGTGTTTGGACCCTGTCTTGAGTGGATAGCCGATTTCCCCTTCACTTTGTCATAGATTGTGGTTTTTGGCACATTGAATAACTTGGAGGCCTTTTTATAACCCATAGCATTGGACTTTACAGCATCTACAGCTCTCTCTAGAGCGAGAACATCGTACACTTTCCCCTTCCGTTGTCGACTCATACTGCAAAAAACAACAACATACGATTAAGGACAGGTTTGTTTAATAGTGTACGCCTATAAAATAAAACGACATATTCTACTTTTCAATACATATGCACTTATTTGAAAGTGTGTTTGAAAATCTGATTTAAAATATTTAGGTATCCGGAAGACCCGATAATACAATATTTATGTCGGGTCTTCCGAATACTGATAGTTTGCTACAATGCGCACCTCTACGACATTAATAAATACACACCGTGCATTGTAAACATCTTAAGTCACTATAAACTCTCAGGTTACGTATATATTTCGTAAACTTTAAGAACAACAGAAAATCAATACTCGCCACATCGCTTAAACCACAAGATAAAATATCTATAAAAAGCATACGTACCTAAACTACTTGACTGTTTCTTCTTCGTGTTTGAAAATTCCCGGTAGTAAAACTCGCAGAGACGGAAAAGGAAGTTTAAAGAATACGTGCGTGCGCAAATGTACCACTTTGAACGATGTTATAGTAAATATCTATGAACATATGTCCGAGAATACCAGAAGGCGCTCTATTTGTGACATATTTACATAGATATTTGTTCATCTGGAAAATCGCTTTTAATGATTTACCTGCCAAAGTTGTCTGAGCTTCGAAAGATGATCCTCCAGTTGTAAAGACAATGCCTAAATATACAAATTTGTTTACTGAATTTTCATAATGTATGTTTTTAAGTTCTCAGCTAACCGACCACCCTTTTTAAAGACCATGCATTTCGTTTTATTTGTGTTTACTTTTTAACTTCCAACGGCTACAGAAGAAAAGAGTGATACAATACCGTATACCACTATGTTTTAAAAATAATATGGAACTTTCCTTGTGAACTGGTCTAAAGCAGAACACATAACCGTTTATGCAATGCCTTTTTAGCGATGTCTTTCAACTAATTGTGATGTAATTATGGGGAAAAAATATGAAAAGATGCAATTTCCATAAAAAATACAGGAACAAGGTTTTAAATGGCGGTCAAATCAATCGGAACAACTCTTCTATTTATGTACGTAACAACACTGAATCTGAACTTTGCCGGAGAAAGCCGAGTAAGTACGAGTCGAGTTATACGAGTAACAACACTGAA
>ENA-OREC01002086-OREC01002086.1-marine-metagenome-genome-assembly--contig:-NODE-2086-length-10751-cov-10.501218_pt1 | contig 10751 bp, 3 predicted proteins | sample MGYA00248626_ERZ508543 | MGnify/ENA primary metagenome ERZ508543 (study PRJEB26211, sample SAMN05518279) | marine metagenome | isolation source: Puget Sound, Washington, USA | host: Bankia setacea...
CACTCTCGTTAAATAAAGTCTTTATTATTAGTGTTATACGCGATTAATTCAAATTGATGACTGAGTTTTGTAGTTTAGACTTAAAAAATCAAATCATGATTTTTTTGTTGTGTGTAGTTATATGCATGTACCAACACCGAAGGCCTTATAGCAAAATGACATTTATGAAGATATAAGCGAAAAATTACATTTAGATAAAATATGTAATTAAAATTAAATAAGTATACACTTTATTCAAGTTTAAGCATAGTAAAGTATTCTAGGTTAATATTTCAGGAGTTTAATTTGTGCGAAAAGCTTCAACTTAAACTAATGTTAAATATGTGATAGACATTTCAATATATGGTTTACAATATATAGTTTTATCCCAGGGAGTTGTTAAGGTATTAAACTCAGTTTCTCAAGAAAGTCGGGATTTGTGTAATAGTTGTTTTATATGAGAATATGTAAATAAAATGCAACTAAAATAGTTCACACAGATACTATGCTCGGAAAGAAATGGTGTTATTTGATCTACACCATGATACACCATACATCCAGCATCATACTAATTACAGGTTAATAACGATAGGACTTTTGTTTTCATTGACTACATCTGGAGTAGAACGTTTACATGTTAGGCTCAGTTGTTAAGTTTCCAACTCTGCGGGTTTTTTATTTGACCAACCTTTCCCACATTCTCCACATAGCACGGATACTTGTCAATGGTTTGGTTTAAAGTACGCTTCATATTTCATTTCTCGTAAACTATGACTGCTTACACACGCCGAAAACCAAAATGCCTTTGCGGTGATATAATTACATGATCGTACGATTATTCTGCATTCAGATTGTTTTTTTCGTTTGTGACACCATTTCCTTAACAAAAAGCCCCGATAATGACCCAGATATAACACCAGATCAGGTCGGTTATCAATTGAGCACTTTTGAAAGTTTTATATTTTCAATTATTAGTTTTACTTGAGGCGAACGATTGAGCGCGATGAAATACGGCCGCGCTGTCATAGTTGACACACCATATTGCCTGCAGGCGTAATGTTGCTGCTTTACAACTCTTTACTACGAAACAGACGCGCATAAAGGTCGGAGGGCAAAGTTTGAATTACAAAGGTGACGCATGCGCAGAAGCTATAGAGTTCGCATTCTTAGTGGGAATTCAAACATTCGCCAATCGGAGCGCAGCAGTAGAAGCCGTACGAGTTTAGAGTTATAAAAACCGCGCCCATTCCTGATTCAAAGAACATTGGCACTTTACCCTTAGCAGTGGATGAAAGAACATGAATAAAATCATGCAAGAAAATATTGAAGATCTGTGCAAACCGGCCCTCTGGCGCGCCGTTTTAGCAGAGCTCTTAGGAACCTTATTGCTAGTAGTGTTGGGCTGTGGTGCCATCGACAACAATGGAACGACCAGTAGTGTGGTACAAGTTGCGCTTGCTTTTGGACTTGTTTATGGTACATTAGTGTGGTGTTTCAACCATGTTAGTGGAGGACATTTTAACCCGGCTGTGTCTTTTGCTGCCGTGGTTTGTCGTCGGGCATCTGTGGTACGTGGAATTCTCTACATTCTCGCCCAATGTGTTGGAGCTATTGCCGGAGCCGCCGCACTAAGAGCCTTATCTAATGGTGGTACTATTGGAGTAACCATGGTAAAAGGAAGTTTGACCGTTGAACAAGGATTTGGAGTCGAGTTCTTCATCGCTTTCCTCCTCGTTTTTGTCATCCTTGCTTCCACAGATGACAAGAGAAACGATCTCGCCGGCTCTGCCCCTCTCACCATCGGACTCGCTGTCGTTGCCGGACATTTGTTTGCCGTAAGTTGAACCTTTATTTCTTATATTACCGTCCTTTAGTTAACTGATATTGTCTCATATAGAAAATTTAACTAAAATGTCGTTTCCTGAGCAGAACCGCATGTTTGATTACTCGCTTAATAGTTCATTTTAAACTGCACAAAGTATCAAACTAGTGCCGTATTTCGTTCTACTGTTTTCACATATTTTTGTTTCTTTGTGAAAAAGAAAAAAAGCAAGACTTATATTAGTATAGTAGGAAGTCCGAACGATAGTGAATGCTGTATACTATTTTTTGGGATACATTATGAAAAGAACACGATCGCTACATAAGTAATAAATTGCTGAAGTTCTGTGAGAAAAATGTTGCTTGTTAGTATGCTGTTTCCTGAATAGACTCACGTAGTGCGGTATATCTAGATCAATTTACATACTAGTGTACTATTAGCGTGAGAAACAAACGAGAGCCATATCCTATGTGTATACCAGTATCATATTTCGTTTATTTGTCTAGTAGTCAAAGTTGCGTCCGTTGTACACTAAAGTCCCCACTCGTTTAAACCGTTTAGTGTAAAAAAAATTACTTCATTCCCTCATTTGGTTTTCTTTGTCCCGCTCGAAAGTACTTTTTCCCTTATAAAATCCAAATGATGAGCACCTGGCTATCAAAACCGTTAACAGACTCGAGCGGATCGGTTTAATTACGCGTTTATCGATTATTTAAACACGCTTCCACATTCGACATGGTTTCATTTTGTGAAAAGTACGCTCAAGTCAAGTGCGGCGAAACAAAGGCGCGCGAGATATCGTGGCAGGTGCTCGCTCTATGAAAAAGTTCCCTATTAAATAAAATACGCTTTGTCAATAATGAAAGTATCGTTATATCAATGGTCTAAAGTTGTTTGTGTTGTGTTTCTGTTTTATTAATAGCGCGCTTTCCCATCACTGTTAAATCAGCGACGAATGAGCTTTATCATATCTTTATCACACCATACCAAACGCGCTACTCATAATTTCATGTACCGGACCAAACCTGTGGGCTCCCCTGACAATTCATTTGATCTCCGACATTGAGCAAGAATAGACATAACAAGGAAACTATGAACGCGAGACTAAGTTAAGAGTTATTATAGTGAGACAGTAGATAGAGCGTTATCGAGTTAATGCCCCCTTCGAAAATTAATTCGGTCAGCTAGGGATTTGGATTTTGTTAGATGTCATGGCAACGCACGTGTCGTCACGCACGGATCATGTGTCATGTGCTAGGCGGGAGAGATTATTGTTCTCGTGCGAGGGTGTTATTATCCCTACACGTTGACAGCAACAAATCGCAGCGGGACACTGGACCTAGCTACAAATATAATCACCACTAATTGTATCCCTTCTGAAACCTAACTACCGAAATACCCGCAGTGATTCAACAATACAGTCGCCTATGATGTGTCACTCGCATCAAATAACAAAGAGATGCAGGGTTCCCATTGTGTTCATTTGACAAAAAAGGAGACAGAGGAAAAAGCCAAAAGCAGAAGTTACGATTGACAGCTTGGTGATTGGAACTTGCATATAAGGAATAGTGTCATCGAAACGTGTGTTAAAGAGACCACACATATCTCTCTTCGTACCAAACATGTGAAAATGTACAGATGTATGACAATGCTTATACACTAAACATGGTTTTACTTTGTCACTTTCATTTCGGTATGTTGATGTTCTACTCTACTGTCCAGTCTATGCGTTTGTTTGTCTATATGTATTTAAGTGTACTTCACGTTGTTTGTCCGTTTGTAATTGTATGCCTGACTGACCAGTTGTATTATTTCATTTCAGTACAACTTCACCACTGCCAGTATGAACCCCGCCAGAACCTTCGGTCCAGCCCTCGTACAGAACGTATGGACACATCACTGGGTACGTTCATCTTACAGCTTTCCCTTCTCCTCATTCATAAAGACCACCTATGATATTAGGACCACATTGAGTTTCATGACCACCTTTAATACAAATAGGGAGAAGACACGTTCCCGCTCCACTTTTCAGTCTAGCTACCTTAATAATACGTCCACCACTTTTCAAATGCAATACAGATAATGTAATTAAGCATGTATTGACATGCTCAGTGTGATGTATCACTAGCTCAAACTCATAGTAAACACTGATTAAATAGTATATATCGCTGTCTGTCTGTCTATATACATTCTCTCTCTCTCTCCCAGCCTCTCTCTCTTTACATGCCTCTCCCTCTCTTTTTCTCTCTACCTATCCATGGTTCACTGTCGCTCGCGCTTCCTCTCCTTGTATATTCGACTCTTAATTCATTTCACAATCTGTATTTAAAAAGTGTTCTTAATCCGTTACAAATCTTATAATTCAATGCACATATATATTGCTGGTAGTAATAACGGTTGAATAGTTAATGGCTAGATATGATGGCGACCGGCTGCTACCTTCTGAAGTGGACGGTTGCATGCTGTGCGTAATCTTTATACCGCACTTCCATTCTGGTTATTTTAGCCAACCTTTTCCACATATTTCTGGCCACTCGAATTCTGGCTTATGAAAATACCTCAAAACTCTTTGGCCATTTGTATATATCACTGAATGAGTGCGAAACTGATTTAAGTGTCATTGAAACACAAAGGTAGTTAGAGCTGTCTCGTATTCTCGCTCAATATTTGATGACTCTATAGTTACTACGGGACCGTTTATCTTTATTTATCGTAACATTTATCTTTATGGCTAGAGATACTACTGGCTTCATAGGGTGAAACTAGTCATTTACCAGAAATACACATTAGGCCAAATAATTGGGGAATTAGTAGTCTCAGATTTATTTTAATTGCTCGAGAAATTTATGTTGAAATGATTCTTAAGAATTTGTCTGGACTTCTGTTTTAATAAACGGTGCTTGGTATTAAAGGATAATTCGTTTTACAGTTGGGTTGGGTTTTTGGGAACGTTAATCGAGTTTCCAGTCTTTCAAAGAGGACCCTTCTGTACTAGTGTATTCTACATTTGAAGAAACGTCTGTTGTTGATAGTAATGATACACATTTAACCGCCAAAACTTAACAGTACACACTCGTCTGCTGCTGAACATCTCGACTGTCTTTAGAATTGATTGAGAAATATCGTTTGACAGTTTGTTTGAACACCAGTTTAAGATTACAGATGTTCATTGATATGGATTTCACTCTTAAATACGAAATGACTCCATAAACGCAACACAAAAGAACCGATGCCAGCATTTTGAATGATTACATGTTGTTTTTTTGCCCATCGGTGATTGACTGTTCAAACCTGCTTTCGTAATTCAAAACTTGATTAATTTATGTAAATATTGGCGACGTTAATGAGTGGAAGTTATTCTTTGTTTCCGACAGCTTTACACTGTTCCCGCGCCATGAGTAACTTTCACAACGGGGCAAATTTTATAACGACACCGTTTTGTTTCGCGTTTTCTTGATTTCATACAATAGTTCGTAGGATGATGATGATGCTCTGTTCGTTGAGGAGGGAAACAATAAAACTGTAAGCATGCTTAAACCTGACTCGAAGACTCTTTTTGTGACCCAGCTTCGGTAAAAGACACATAAAAACTGTATAAATTTGTGATGATCTTATTTCCAGATCTAAGCATTTCTAGATAAATAGGTGATATAGACAATTAGGCAGATGGTAAACCTTCGATTGCATTCCAAAGAAACATATCTTTTCAGCATATATCTTATAGTTGAAGAAAGAATAGTTTTAGCTAGACCAACAAGAGTTCATATTATTTACTTATATGCAGAACTTATAAAAAATGCATACCTTCAGAATTTAGGCTCGAATGCCAAGATTTAAATTCCGCTGTATGATACATCAACACTTATATAGGCGGTCTCAGACACAGGTATATCAACATTGAATTTGAAACATGCCAGGTTGTTCAGACTATCGAAAGTGCAATGTTCGAATCATAGACTAAAAAAACGTCTCCATGGATTTCATACGCTGCTTTCCGTGTTATGTTTCAAAATCATGAACTTACTTACATCTTTATTCTTGACATTTCGAATAACCCATTCTACAAAAAGGTCGGTGAATGACCTGTTAACTGGGCGTTTCTGTAAATGACGTCATATTTTTACCCTTTTCGTACCTAATTGTACTCGTTTTGTTTTGTTTTATTCATCATCGATAATCTGGAAGTAAGCACTACTGTGGTGCGTGGGATACGGTTTTAACATTATGATACATTAACCACGCTATAGATCTACAGCCACGCAACTTTAGTCTATATATTTTCGAGCTTAAAACAATCCGGGTCTTTTATGTTTTTATCGTCATACTGGTTGTCAAGGTTACACAACATACTCGAATAATTATGTTATACACGTTTTATATGAATACCATTATAAAACGCATAGTTGCCAATATTTGCTGGTTATGTAAATCTGGGTCGAATTATTATATGGAGTATTTCTATATAGTTTTGTTATTAATCTATAACGTATAAACATATCAACCTTGCTTGATGATACAGCCTTAGGAAATTCGTTTACTCATTTCAAACCGATTAGCCGATTATCGTAAAATCTGTCTGTTCTAATTGGAATACCTTAGAAATGAAATGCGCATGCGCGGTTATTCAATTTTTTCTCAGTAATGAACATGTTTGTGTAACTAAACGGTACTCATGTACGTGTGGTATGTAACAAAGCTGTGCTGAAAAAGGCCTGACAAGGGATCGAGGTAAACTGGCCCCTAAAATAAACTAAACCAGATGCTCCATGTCAAACTGCCGCCAGGGGAGTTTGTAGCTGACGCGGGATCAAACGAAAACGAGGCTGTGACAAGCGTGCTTTAGTAGAATGCGGAACCAACACAAAATACGCTGAAATAGCTAAAGTGACAGCTAGAGATGTGGTATTTTGGCTTTAAGGCATTATTACATTGTTTGTTGCCGTTAAGAAATGTGTTTTTTAAAGGTTCAGTAATATAGTTTGAGGGTTAGTAGTTTGTGACGTAAGATGACGCGTCAATGATTAGCAGATAGGATCTGTGTTGATACAGTAGTGTTTGTGAGGGGTGATAGTATCAGTACCAGCTGTGGGCTCTCGCCAGGTGAGGTGTAACACTTGAGCGTCGGGTGGGAGGAAACGGTCTCATGTTAAGGGTAGAGGGGGAACATTAAGGGTGATTACTCTTTAAATTGAGAGAAACCGAGTATGATTCGCCCGTACCACAAAACACACAAACATAAAGAGCGAAACATTGTTCTATCTGCTACTATTTAAGTCAAGACTACATATGATGAGGGTGTGATTTCAGGGTTTGGGTTGAAAACAGGTCCCGTAACAAGCGTGCCAACATGCATTCAATCAAGATGATGGAGATTGATAATGTTGATATCTTTGGATCAAAATATATATCTTAGTTTGCTGATTTCATCATATAATTTATTGAACACGTGCACAACAACTGGGTAGCTAAAAGTTATCGAGTGTAATCTGCTGTAAGTTGAGTGTCTGATCAACATTCAAAACAGTTTGTTCCATCTTTGCTTTTTATGCTTGTTTGCTCGTATGAAACGTCGTATTTAACCATGTAAAGTGTGTTACGGTCACATGTAGGAAGGGAATTATCTAACGTTAATTATGACATCACTAACGAGGTGTGACTTTAGTAGTGAGCATGCGTGTGTTATTGTTTGTAGACATGTGTGTGTACTGTTATTGTTTGACTCTTGGAAGTTCGGAAGAGTTAACTAACCAGATATCTGCCACGTATGCCAAGTGATTGACACAGCTCTGTTTTGTAAATGTTCTGGCAATTCAAACCAATTTGCCAGATTTCTTCAGATTTCCTACTGGTAACATTCTTGAAGTGTAAGTAAGCGTATAAAATGGTCTAATTTTAAGGAACGGTTGCTATTTTTTTGTTCATGTTTTCATGTGTGTTTAGTTTTCATTTATTCTTCTCATCTGCGCGTGTTGTGTGTGTGTGTGTGTAGTGGGGGTGGGGGTGTCTTTAAGGGACTACTGTCGACGCCCAGCTAGTCGAGTCAATCATTGAGTCAGAAACTTCGAGAAGAAAAAAAACTACACAGAACAGGTTGCCCTACAAACGCTGACTCAGGGGAAAAAGCACACGCGGGCAGGAAATTCAAACCTTTTTTAACGAGCGCTTTTTCATACGTCGATTTAGAGCAGGATTTCAGGTTGTTTCAGGGCATTTAATATTGTGAGGGCTGTTTTGTATCAGATAAAGCCTGTATTTCATAGACGATAGCGTATCTTAGCAGTCTATTTTTGTGTAAGAGAAGCAGAAGTTCTAAGTGGTTATGAATTGCCGACCAACTGCGTGCGGGGGAAGTAGTTTAGATATGGGTTTTTCAGCATGGTTATAGAAACTCTAAAGTTAGTTAGAGTGTAAAAAAATACTTATCACTTTATAAACAAAACAATTTCTAAAGTAAAAAACTGTCCCGGCTAATGAAATCAAAAGAAATGAAAGTTGAACAGCCTGTTGCAGTTTTCTGACATTTCATGTCTACGAGAGAATATAAAACAATATTGTTTGGAAGAACAACTAGTATACTACTGATAACGGTTGTTTTATGGCGACTTTTATGTGCCAATGTTCTAGCAAGACATGTTTTGTTCACCTGCCAAGTTTTTAAATTCAAACCAGAAATGCTATTTCGTAATATTCACGTAGACCTCATACCACATTTAATTACAAAATACCGGCCTGATATCCTCCAGTAGGCATTATCGTTTGAATTGTCTTGTATATCTTGCCAAGCATTACTTTAATTACAACTGTGGTACAGTACATAAAGTTCACATATATACTTTACCAAGGTTAGTCTTGTTTGTCTTAACAATGGTGAAGTCTGCAGCCAACAAAATGGGTACAAAGTTCCTAGTCTTTTAATACTCAAAGATGAAGCTAAACTGTCAATCTCGGCAAAGGTGTGTAAACCATCCGTCCTAGCCAATCCATCAGTTGTATTGTCGGTCGAAGCAAGCAATGGGAAGTTGTCAATTATATGAGCATACCAGAGTATTTGTCGAGAGAGAGAGAGAGAGGTAAATGGTTAGTTTCTATGTTAAAACAAACTTCCACGTCCAACAATACAACTGAAGTACGATACACAGCGAAACCTAAAGGTCAATCCAAATAGTTTCAACAACTTACGACCATTTGATCATTACAGAAATTTAGTTGGAGCTATTCGTCTGAAGGTTGTTATGGGTAATTGTATCTGCTGCAGCAAGTAATAGTATCACGTGACCGTTGCTATGGTAACCGTGTTGTGTTTGCAGCGTGACTTAAGCCTTGTATGTCTAGATTTCACTCATGACAAGAAAGAGTAACAGTATGTTAAACAATACTGGCGTAATTGACTTGCATTGAGTTGCATAAATTTCATGACGCGTTTTAAACTTCACGATAGAAGCTGTCCACTTCCACCGCCCCTTCCTCCATAGGCCAGCATAATTAATACGAAAAAACATACGCCTTAAAGAGAAATGCCACTGTTATTCGGTAAACAAAACAAAACATGAGAAGCAGGGCACCGTATGAAATCACGTCTGGGTTATCATCTGACCCAGTAGGAAGTCGGTATTTGGCAAGACGATGTTTATTTAACAATCTCCTTAACTACACAACCAGTGCTAACTTCACTGCGTGAGCATGGGATGGTTTCGAGCCTAAAGGTAGTCTGTGTTTATGTTATAATAGTAATCGCTAGCCCATCACATTGATTTACTTTTGATAGCTTAATTAATTGATTCCTTGTATATTTGTGAAAAGATGGTGCGAAAACATACATTACTGATAAACACTGTGGCTGAGCTGGATTTGAGTTAATCGTATCATCTTGATTTACAGTTGATACGCTACGTTAAGTTTATATTGTTTATTAGTGAAAATAGTACTACTACTTAAAGACATTCATTACTGATACCCAATATGGCTGTTCTGCTTTGTGATAAAGTATTGGTAAACAAAAGTTATAAACATAGGTAGTTACAGCCTTTGGCATTCATCTCTCACCCTACAACCATTAGTTATGCACGAAGTATGGTGTCATGTACATGAACTAAAAGATAGATTATCATTAGCTCTTATTACTAGGCGATACACTACTTTGTTGTGGTCAAATTGTTTCTGAGGCTTGCAAATATGCCATTGTGCAAGAAAATGTGCAGTTTTACGAGTGGACAATGTGTTTTTAAGTATGTTTATATCCCTTTGTTTACAAGCTGTCAGCCACCATCATCATAAAAACGCGTCTTTTCTAACGTACAAGGTCGCTAGTGGGTCTGGGCTGCAGTTAAAAAGGGTCATAAACTACGTAACACCTGACATAAATTGACCCCCTGGGACACGTCGACTTTAACATAGATGTCAAGCTAAACACAGTGACCCCATTTAGCACGACTCATATCACCATAGAAACGTTCAAACCTAAAAAAAACGATACCCCCAAAACCGTTGACATAAGTGACACAAAAGATAAATTGAAAAGCGCACCCAAATATGTACACATTATGTTTGGAATTTTTCGGCAAAGCGAGACCTTTGAAATATAAAAAACAGCATTTTACATACCGTTCATAAATACAGGTAAGTGTGTAAGCTGACCCAAATACCGACATTTTTCTTTCCTTGGTCCATTACTTTATTAAAACGACTTGTCTTTTTATCAATTAAATGGGTAACACCATACTTTTTATAATACACGAGTCCTATTTTTCACTACTTGTCAACAGTAAATGTAATATGAGATACACAAACAATCTTTAAAACTGAACAAATAATCAACTGAGAAATATAATTTACTATGGAATAGTTGGGTCAAATGTATAAGCTGCATTAAAGTAAGGTAACACTGAATAAGTGACGTGCACAATTTGAAAAAGGGTATGTTTTATTATTGTAGAGTGTGGCTACACTTATG
>ENA-OREC01002087-OREC01002087.1-marine-metagenome-genome-assembly--contig:-NODE-2087-length-10749-cov-11.866942_pt1 | contig 10749 bp, 4 predicted proteins | sample MGYA00248626_ERZ508543 | MGnify/ENA primary metagenome ERZ508543 (study PRJEB26211, sample SAMN05518279) | marine metagenome | isolation source: Puget Sound, Washington, USA | host: Bankia setacea...
CGTCAATGCATAGACTGAGTACACATCCCGGCAATGCATAGACTCAGTACACATCCCGTCAATGCATAGACTCAGTACACATCCCGTCAATGCATAGACTGAGTACACATCACATCAATGAATAGACTGGGTACACATCACATCAATACATAGACTGAGTACACATCCCGTCAATGCATAGACTGGGTGATTGATATGAAGCCTTACCATTACTGTCATCATCAAGAACAATAGCTGGGTCAAACTCTGCCTCCATCTCAGGTTGTACACTTTGTAAGGATCGGAGAGTGGCCACTGTAAATATAAAATACAAGGATGTTTGATAACTTTTCAACATCGAAAAACTGATGAGGATTTTATGTTTCCTTATTATTTGCTGGCGGATAACCACCTTGAAAAATGATGAATAGGGTTTACACAATGATACAGTTGCTGCCAGAAACAAAGCATACCAATATTAATGTTGGGGAAATCTTTTGCACCTTGTCTACATTTGATTAAATAAGGTCCAAACTTTTATTCAGACAACTACATGTACATGTTACAGACTATCTCCTGGTATTTACACATATACAAGTATTCAATTAGTGATATAATTATTGAGCACAAATAGAATTAAATAGGAGATATTTCATTATAACCCTTTTTTTAAAACTAAAAGATAATTTTGGGCATGATTGTACCTTTAAATTTTCAGAAGTTACAGCACTTACCGTCCATCTGTAAGTCATCTTTATTTTCGTTCAGAAACACTCTTGCCCATTGTTTCAACGGTCTGGTTAGCTTAGTGAACACTTCAGCTACAAAGTGAACACACATTGTGACACAGGTACCGGTACATGTTATACTTATCACATAATTAAGCTTGTTTCTATACAATCTATAACACTTCTACTACAAGAAGCACTTAGACAATTTGTCAAGAGGCAGGTCAGTGTGTGCTTAAAAGACATGTGACAAAAAAGGATCTTACATCTGTTCATTTAATAAAATCTGTCATGAAACACGTTCCGGAAATGTTATAAACTCATTTTATAAACGTTTATATTGAATGACAACTCATGTGAAACCCTATATTAGATCAATGTCATACTTTGATAAATACTTTTTCAGTCTATGCTGTCTGTAAATCTTACACTAAAAGCTACCAGTTTTAGACCACTGACAGTTTACATTTGGTTTATACCCGTTACAAACACAGTTCCACATAAGAACATACCTAATAAGCACTGTGCAATAATTCATTCCCCATAAAATTGTTTGTATTTTCAACACATTTAAGAAGACAAATTAAATCATATGTTTGTATGTTAACATTTTAGTGTTCTGTGCCTATCTGTTAAGTACTGTTTTTGAAGTGTTAAAAAGTTGTATGCTAGCATTACAAACACCTTTGATTTTTACCATATTTAAATACAATTTTATATATATACCGGTAATCAAGCTGAATTTCCAAAACCAAACTCAATGAAGAATTCGTCTATGTTCCTCAAAATTGTCGGTTATAATTTCAAGGCAATCCTAATGGTGATTCTAAAAATAAAACTGCCCATAAATTGGTGGTCTACTTTAAAATGGTGGTCTATAATTAAAAAGCAGTAATGTAGAGGTCTAAACTCTTACCAGCTATTGCTTCCAGTTCTTTTCCTTTTGCTTTATTTGCTTTCCTAACAAGTTCTTGAAGCTGTTTTTGCGCTAGATCCAGTCTCTTATACCCATCATCTGGAATCACTAGCTGACCATTCACCTTCTCTATTGTCAGATCATCAAGCTGAGGTAGACCAGCCTTACTTGTCTCCTCTGCTGAATCTCTTTTAAATCCATCTGAATGATTATCCGAACTTTCATATTTAATTATCACCGGTAAATCTTCATCTTCATCATCTAGACATATTACTAAACTTTCCCCTTTGTCATTTTTCTGTGTTTTAAATGTTGTAGCGCCATTTTTAAGTTTATTTTTCACGGCTTCCAATCTCTTTGTATTAACAACTATGTCTGTTTCATCTAAACCCGCTGAGAATTTACCAGTAATTGTGTCTGTTTCAAGTTCAATACCTATGTCTCCAGGTACATTTTCCGAATTGTCAACGGATTCCGTATCAGAACAATTATTATACTTAGGATCTTTAATCATTGTAAACCTAATTGGATAACACTTGTCTGATGAATGCTGAACAATACTTTGATTACCTTTTGCATCTGACCCATTTTCTGATTTTTTTTGTTTGCCACCAATGATCTCACTCTCCTTTGTAATCTCATTTGGTTTATCACATTTTGATTTTTCTGACTTAGCTGTAGAGTCATGTTTATCACTTTCTAACTCAGAGTTCTGTCTACTTCGAGCACTGTCCATATTAGGCATAGTAAGCCCTTCATTGGTACTATCTGTATCTGCCATGTCTTGTCTTAGATTGTCACCATGTTCACTTGTTTCATGTTTATCTTTGTTATCAGTATCAGCATGGTCAGGGTATTTATGAGCAATATTTTCAGATTCATTTAACGTTCTAACACTACTTGGGTCTATAACCAAACTGGGTCCACTTTCCATCTCAGGCACTGATGTAGGTGAACTAGCGTAGGCACTAACTGGATTCCCTTGTTCATACACGTTCTGAGATTCTGTTTCACTTTCTGCAACTATGTCATCAGCTACACTCTGTCCAATGTTAACGTCTACATCGTCATCAGTACTTATTAACACTATTTCATCTTCAGACGTACTACTCTCTTGTTCCTTCACTTTAGTCCTTGCTTCAGATTCGTTTACCAATTTGATGTCACTTTCATTATCTAAGCTTGAACCAATAGTACTTGCTTTACTGAGCCTCCTTACATCTGATAAACCTTTAGACAGTCGTTTAAACATATTTGCATGATCTATAGGTGTCTTAGCACTGTTTTTAATACCAACAACATTGAAATCTTTTTCGGTAATCTCAAACATATCACCAGTATCAGTTATTTGACTATGCTCATCTTGCAGAGTGTCACTGATACAAGACTGCACTTCTGTTAGTCGTTCAGAAGGTTTTCCATCAACATATGGTTCTGTGGTGTCACTATGATATCCAATTTCGTCATCTGAACATAGGTCAATAACATCAAAAATATTTCTATCTCTTTTCTTACTGTTCATTTTTCTTTTAATTTTTCTATCTTCACCACTATTTTCAACCTTCACAATTTCAATATCACCAGATTCTTTTACCAATTTATTGTCACTATCCTCCACCTTATCCCGATGTTCTGATTTTTGTCTTGTAAATTTTGTTATACAACCACTTCCACAGTACTCTTCCCCCAGAATATGATGAAATAACTCTTTTGCCTTATCTTCATGAATAATACTGTATGATTTCCGGACAGTTTTTATCACTTGTCTGCTCATCAGGTTCTCTATCACAGGCTGGTAGAACAGTTCCGGTAACTCCTTATCACCAATCTTCAGTACATAATTCTTCTCATTCAGAATATGTTGTATCTTCTTATTCTTTCCTGGTTCTTTGATTCTGAAGCAGCGTCGGAGTATTTCTGTCATAATAAAATGGTTTCCCTCTGGCATGATAAGCTTTATGACTACTCTACCGTGAAATCTTACCCACATCATTTTATATTCTACTGTCAGGTGAATCATTTTCTTATGATCTCCTTTACTAAAATCTTTACTTTCTGATTTGACAAGTTGTTTGTTCACTTGTTCCGACACAGAACCTTCCGAAGTGTCCATACTAGCCTGCTCTTGGACATCAGTTGGTTCTTCTTTAGTTTCAACAGGAGATGGCTTTAGATCTGTTACAGTACATACATTTTCTTCAGTACTTGACGTTCTTTCCATTTTTAAGTTACTATTTGATTCTCTTTTTACCTTTTCATCAGCACTAATTTTTCTTTTCATATTTGCTTTAATGTTCGATTCATTTCCTTCCTCAACACATCTACTTGTCTCTGCAATATCACATGCATTGGTGTTATCTAATATATCCACACCCTCTGCTTCACTTGCCTTATTCTCTACAATGTAATCTGGTGGAACATCAATGTCTATTTCAATAGCCGGATATATTTCAATTTCTTGTTCATTCACTTCATTACTTTCAATATCTTTACCTTCCAAATGTTCATTATCCAGAGGCACTTTTTCAACAACATTGTTATGAGTTAGAACCACTGTCTTTTTGACTTCCACAACAGTTGTTTGCTTTTCAAGAACAGGCATTGTTACTTCCTCTATAACAGCAGCTGCCTCAGTGTCCATACTTTCAACCTCTGGAGTTTTATCTTTCTGTGCGTTAGCTGCTTTAAAGAATTTCCTTACAGTACGTCTATTTAAGGTTTTATTCTTAGGCTTAGAATTTGAGCTTGTCATTTGTTTATACTTCTTATTAATTGCACTTTGAGTTTGTTGGTAGTTTGATTTTACTATGTTCTTTGGTGAACTACCCAGTTTCAGTTTGTTTTTGGGTGGGCGACCCCGTCTAGGTTTAACAGTAGCATCAGCACTTCTAACAGTCTCCTGGTCTTTCTCATTCCCAACAGTGTCAGTTAGCTCCCTAGTATCATTAGCACAATTCCCTTGCTTAAAGAAGTCTATCCAATGCTTCAGAGATAGCAAGTCTATTGAGTATTTTGGAAGTTCCTCTGCATTAATTGAATTGATCAACTCTGTTAAATCCTCGGGTTTAGAAATAGGTTGACAATCTAACTGTAGGCATGGAGCAGCAGTGATATCAGTTGAATCATCAGGTGGAACCGCAGCAGCATCTAAAGAACTGGTAGCTGTCTCTGTCACACCTTTAGTTGCATTTCCTTTTTGATTGGCTGTTCTCTTTTTCGTGACCTTGGATTCATTGGTCTTCTTTTGACTCTTCGGACGACCTGACAAAGCAAATGATGCATTTCTGTAAATATTCAAATCAGTATTACGCTTGTCAAGAAAACCACTATTGTTTGCAGTTAATGCTATGACTGAAAAAGAACCCTATACTGACAGATGACAGAGAAAACTGGGAATGTGTCCAGAGGAACAGATGGAGACAGACATAAAAGAATGGACACACTCATTGACGGACAGAGAAACACTGTATGCCCTTCCATTATTGTCCTTTTTATTATTTCTATACATTAAAGATTTTGTAATATTTTTCAATAAGCATGAACATAATGACGTTCTTAATTTCTTCCATTGAAAAGTTTCAAATAGGTTTTAGATCAGTTTAAACCAAAGTTTCCTCCCAGATACAGTGTTTTATTTTGATACTTTACCTCTCTTTGCTCCTTTCCTTGATGGTCCTGGCTTCTTTTTAACTCTCTTAGCAGGAGGTTCTGGCATAACTGTGTCTGGCGACTTCCGCTTTTGTTCATTAAGAACATCCAGTTGCAGTTCTATGGAAAATTCATCTCTGTCTAATTCAACTCTTGGTGGTGAGGCATCTTGAGTAGCATCATTGTCTGGTGACTCTGGTAAAGATGATGTCTCATCTGGTTCTTTGGTAAACAAACTTTGTAAAGGAACATTGGATTCAGTCGTAGCAACAGGTAATTCATCTGTTACAAGTGTTTCTGTGGATGCTTCTAAATCATGGTGCAAGTTGGCCTTGGATTCTTGAGGGACTAGAATTTCTGTTTCTTCTTGGTTAGTGGGAACATTTGGAGTTTCAATCACTGCAGGAACAACAGGTTCTATGGGATGATCACTTTCAGCTTTCAATCTTTGATCACACACTTCTCTAGTATTGTTTTCAGGCTCTTGTACTTCATCGAGGTATGAGGGACCATTGTCTGGCGGAGAGATTGGGGATGTTCTTAACACATGGTTATAGCTAGTATCAGCACCAACACTTTGAGGACCAAACCCAGACCCAAGAGTAAGTTCATCCAGCAATCGTCTCTTATTCACATCCAACAAAGAGCCTGCATCTAAAAGGAAGGCCTGATCATAATTGCTGAAAATAGGTTCCAAACCTGGCATTGCAATGATGGGTTGTGTTGGCATAGACTCTTGGCTTTCTTGTGAAGTAATTGTCTCTTTTTCTACACCTGTAGCATGATCAGCGCTTGCAGGTCTGATTTGTTGCTGTTCATTCTGGTTAGGTACTGATATTCCAGCTTCTTTGGTCCTTTGATCTTCCTTATTCATAGTATCTGTTGTGGCACTGGCTAATGCATCACGTTGCTTCTTCAAAAACCGGGGAAGAAATCTTAGCAAGTCAGCTACTTTGTATTCTATGACATCTTCTGTGCAAATGGTGGGTTGTAATGTAAATGGTTTGGAGGATCTTACACATAGAGATGCTTTTTCTGGAACTGGAGGATTGTCAATGCCTGGTTGCTGGAACATTTGAGTCAGGATCTTTGAGTGCCTGGGAGCAGAATGACAAGGTACAATGCTTGATGGTTGCTGTTCTCTAGCAGATTGCTGAGTATACCAATGTACCATTCTATCTCTTTCAGTATTAGACGCTGCTGAGGATCCTGGTGGAGATATTCTTACCATTGAATGTGTTGCAGAGGGATCGATTGTATTGCCTACAAAAGGAGTAAAAGCAACATCAGTCCCTCCCACATTTGTACGTTGATTTGATATTGGTTCAACCGGATAAGGTGTGGGGTGGGCTCTATTTGGGTTTAATGCCGTGCCACCCCTGGACGGAAACTGAATCTGAGAAGGTGGATTTGCATAGCTCTGTGGGTTGGAAAATCTGTGTGCTTGGCCAGTAGTTTGGAGCGGTACAGACTTCCGGGGCTGATGGCTAGAGGGTATTGGTGGACAATGAAACTGTGCTGTAACTGGCTGTTGTTGATGAGCCGGTTTAGGCATTCGCGGATATTGCATATGTGCTGGCTGAGTATTTGATATCACATGCTGAGTCTGCTGATAGCTTTGGTGTTCTTTTCTTATCTCTGACACTTCTTGTGGTACAGACATGTTGTGCTGACCTCTCATAGTCCTCAACTGCTCCATGCCTTCATTTGTTTGCGAAATATTTGCGCTTATATCATTCCTGTATTGGTTTAGAATATTTTGTGCGGACTGTGATATGCTTTCATCTCCATAAAACAACATGAAGTCAGTATTACTTGATACTGTAGAGGAAGGAGGATTTCTAGTGAGTTGTGGTCTAGGTATTTGTCCAGGCTGCTGTCTGCATTGTGCTGCATTTTGCCCTCTAGTGCTGTTGTCATACCTTGGAGTCTTAGACTGTCTTGTTGGGCCTTGCATCTGATGGATATTGCTTTGTGATACCTGTCCTGCCATACTTCCTTGCTTCATCTGCTGCACCCTGTGAGAATATGAGCTGGATGGCTGTGCACCTTGCTGATTATAACTGTCTGGAATACTGGCCCTGGCTTGACCTATCAAACCAGTTGATTGAGACCTACTTTGCTGCATAGTCCTGTCTTCAACACTGTGTTGTATCTGGTGCACCATGTTGCCAGAAGGTTGGTAGCCTACTACATTAACATTGGTATGTGGTTGGAAGCCAGATAAACTTGAGCTTATATTGGCCTGACTTTGATATCCAGATAAACCAGGGCTTATATTCATGCGAGGTTGAAAGCTCGATAAACCTGTGCTAATGTTTGCTAGAGGTTGGAATGCAGATAAACCAGGGCTTTCACTGGCCCGAGATTGAAAGCCAGATAAACCAGTGCTTACATTGGCTGGAGGCTGGAAGCCAGATAAACCAGAGCCAATATTGGCCTGATGTTGGAAGCCAGATAGACCAGAGCTTACATTGGCCTGATGTTGGAAACCAGATAAACCAGAGGTCACATTGGCTGGAGGTTGGAAACCAGATAAACCAGAAATTATATTGGCCTGAGGTTGGAAACCAGATAAACCAGAGGTCACATTGGCCTGATGTTGGAAACCAGATAAACCAGAAATTATATTGGCCTGAGGTTGGAAACCAGATAAACCAGAGGTCACATTGGCTGGAGGTTGGAAGCCAGGAAAACTGTGGTTAACATTTGCTTGTGTGCCAGGATGCGCCTGGAATCCAGAAGTTAGATGGGCTGCTCTGTCAAATATATCCGCTGTTACTTTCTCTTGATTTACTGATCTCAGAGCATCAGTGGGAAGCTTTGCATCTGAAAAACAAAACAAAAAACATTCATAACATTTTCTGTCATCCAACAGCTTAAAAATCTCTTGCTATAGCTCGCTATGAGAATAATGGTTATACAGTGGAACCCCTTTAAACTTGAACCTCAGTAAACCGGAATTCCCTCGAAACCGGACAATTGGCTAGGTCCCGAATTTTCAGCTTCTATTTTCATTGTATAAAACTCCCAGTACCAGAACCCCTCTATTCCGGAAACCGGACAAGCTTTCTATTATTTCTAAACAACTTCAACACTATATTACCTATATAAACCAAACGACACTTTTTGTCACTCAAATTGTTTTGACTATACATGTGTTGACACAATTACACAAGGTTTTCACACCCGTGACCAGTTGTGGCTTCATTCAGATAACGATCTCTAGGATGCGTGTTTACATTATAGCGGTGTGCATGGAATTAAAGACAGTGTGATAAACGCAATTTTATCCTACCAACGCTGCTATATTTGACTCAAATCGGCCTGCAGTGTATACTATAGCTATTTAAGGCAAGCTATACATAGCAGAGTGACGTCACAGGTAAACATTCCTAAAATGCAAATGGCCACCATTTTTTCTCTTGATTCAAAAGTTTGGCTGATGAATTACGCTGTGTTGCTGCATAAATGTCGCTAACAATAGTCGCTGTGTCATTAAATTTGCATTATTTGTAAAATAAAGGAATAACTCGATCCCTGTTATGAGTTTATTGTCTGTTGTTTTTTTGCGCATTTACTGTTTCGTTCTATTTATATCGATAAAACAAAAGTGGACAACCTTTGCAACAAAAAAAAAACACTGTCAGCTGTATTTTCTTCTCCCGTTTCATTTGTTTAGACATTTTAAGACACACAAAGGAAACTGTACCTTTGCTCCACGCATTGCTCATAGCCTAATCTGTTCTTATTGTGTTCATGTCAATCAATGAATCATTTGAGACTCACTCACTGTGTATTTAATTTTGAATGACAACTCCAGTGCCAATGACGTCATGGTGACGACTTTCTTGAAATCGATTAAATAAAGCACAGTTGTGTGCCCTTTTAATTTTTGTTTATCAAATGACTTTCTTACTGTTTGTAGACAATGATAATAGGATAAATAGAATATTAGGTCCCTGTCTTTGTACACTTCAGTATATTGGGCTCGTCTCCGAATGGTATACATGTATACCTCTCTCCAACTTGCCTAATATACTGAAGTGTACAAAGACAGGGACCTAATATTCTCTATATTGACAGATTAACAGCAAAAAAATTATATGTTTGCAAACTTAATTAACGATTCCTAGTTGCGGGCTACTTACATAATACGGTGCTACAGAGTCAAAGTCAAGATAATGAATAACGGGCAAAACATTTTTATACTTTTGAGCTGATAAGACTGTTTCCTGCCTGCCAGGAAAACATGACCAGAAAACACGATCCGCTGATTTCAGCCTGCAGAGCGTTGTTAAATATAGTAAAGTATGTTGTATGCGGTATACACAGCAGACAAACCAATGTTATTCATTGGTGTTAATTAAGCAGCTCATCTTTTAATTAAAAATACTGCATGCTGCTTTTAACCGGTTCAAGGTAGGTCAATGCGTAGGACAAACAGTCAATATAGCATTCAACAACCAGGTACATTACTTAAACAACTTCTTGGTTTACTTTAAGAAAATGTAAACAATTGAGAAGAGCAGTGTTTTATTCTTAAAAGGCATAATATATGTACATAGAAAGCATGAACGTACATGTAGGCTTTTCCCCCAACGTTGATGGTTACGTAGACCAAACAAACGGAAAGTCATCCCACTTGTAAACAAACTAGATCTAAATAGGTCTAACGCAATAACTATTGCAATCAGAAATTCTTGGTTGATTCTAGTGATTGAGAATATCTCACATACGAATGCACACGGACTTCCGACGTCGAGAAAACATATGATAATGCAAAATGACGTCTGCGATTGTTGTTTTGATTGAAATGATTGTGTAAAAACATGTAATATGTCCAAATACATCGCCTATGAAAGGGTTAAGATACTATTCCGAATAATTTTTTTACCATTTCCGGAAACCCCTCTAAAACGGAAACCCCTCTAAACCTTCCGGACTAGGTTCGGTTTAGAGAGGTTCCACTGTACATTGTACTAGTACAGTTTGGATAAAAAACGTTAAAAGCTGGAAATGGTTTGGCCTGGTTTCTATATGTTTGTATTCAGATTTAAAATCTTTCAAACAAGGGATTGAATTAATTTATTCATTGATGATGCTTAACAGAATAGTGTCGATAAAATGATTTGATAAATATCTATTATGCATGTTTACTGTGACACAACCTTCAACGGTGTGTGAAATATAACAGGAAGACTCTCTGACAATGATCAAACATGAAGTCCCATTGTGTTAGCATACTGGTAAGGGGATAAACAGGCTGGTAATAAGTTAGGTAACAAATATACTAACTATAATATGAATGGTTAAACATGAAGTCCCATTGTGTTAGCATACTGGTAAGGGGATAAACAGCCTGGTAAAAAGTTAGGTAACCAATATACTAACTATAACATGAATGGTTAAACATGAAGTCCCATTGTGTTAGCATACTGGTAAGGGGATAAACAGCCTGGTAAAAAGTTAGGTAAC
>ENA-OREC01002088-OREC01002088.1-marine-metagenome-genome-assembly--contig:-NODE-2088-length-10747-cov-12.584630_pt1 | contig 10747 bp, 6 predicted proteins | sample MGYA00248626_ERZ508543 | MGnify/ENA primary metagenome ERZ508543 (study PRJEB26211, sample SAMN05518279) | marine metagenome | isolation source: Puget Sound, Washington, USA | host: Bankia setacea...
ATCATGAGATCATTTGATGGCATGTTTGCAAAACAAAAAACATGCAAAATAAAATGAAAAGAAATTAAATGAAACCGTTCACAGTTACACCCTATACCAACCTTGAAGTCTGTCCATCATGCTTGGTTTGGGGAGTCGATGTTCTATGAAATCTATATCGTCATCAAGGTCAAGTTCAAGGTCAAAGTTGCCATTTGCCTTCTTAGACTTCTTGGGTTTTCTGGGAAAATATTTGGAAATCACAACATGTAAACTTGAGATAAAGATCAAACACACTAGAACTGTATAGAAGTTGAAACCGCAATGATAATAAGTCTGAGTATTTTATTTTTTAAATGATATTACCATAGTAACAGCAATAACTTGACTGCAAATGACCAATATCCCCATAAAATGGTATCATTTCTAAAGCTGAACAACAAAATAAACATGGAAAATGTCCACTCAATTTCAGAGAGACCCAAGAAGTAGATGTGATTTAATTTAAGCTTCTAAAGCGCAGCTTACAAAAAAGATAAGGCAATCAGCAATTGTTTAGTAACAATAAAAATGTAAAAGGCATTTTTTTTAAATATCAAACTCAGTCTCTACGAAAGAAGCAGGACCGGGCCAGGACTGGTAAAACATTTATTTCTAGTATATTTCACACAAAAAACCCCACAACAGTCAAAGAACAAAATGCAAAATGATTTTCTTCACACCAGAAAAATTTAATGTTTTTTGGCAAACTACCTTTTAGTGATGTCTGCACTAAATGGACGAACTTTCTTTTGGGATATTTGTTTTTCAGGAGATGCATTTCTATCAGCCGAGTCATAAGGAGCTTGGTTATCTCTGTCCATAAAAGCTTGCATATCAACACTGGACTGAACCCGTGATTTTGGTGCACTAGCAGGCCGTCTTCTTAGCCCAGAGTCACAGCTGGATCTGATAGCATAAGGGTACTTGATAGAATAAACATGCAAGACATGAATGGCAGAAAACTGCAGAAGCCAGATACAGTGAAATATTATTATCTTTAGGCTGTTATTTCTTAAAGTTTTCATGAGTTTTCTAGAGCAAGGGTTCACGGTGGTTAGTGCATCTGACTCATAATTTGTGGATGCCTGACAACCCTGAGTTCGAATCCAGTCAAAGGCCTGTTGAGCAAGAAACTGTTCCCCTGTCAGTACTGGTTGCTTCCAGGAATGGATTCAAGAGAGATTTACATAAGCAGAAATTGCTTGTTTCACAATTAAACTATACTAAATTATTAAAAACTACTCTATTATTACTTCATTTTGTAAAATGACACAGAATGACATTAATCTTATAAATCAAACCAAACTAGCTATGAAATAGGTGATAACTGATCATGATTGTAAGAGACTGTATCAAGGGTTGAATGCAAAAAGGGTTCCATCTGCTTCTTAATTGAATAGAACTTAGAACTCTTTTGCTTTCACCTCTCAGTTCATACCTGAGGTTAGAGCTTGTATTAAGTTCCCCATTGTTGTAGCTACTCCATGCAGTGCTGGACCTTCCCCACTTCCTCTTATATCCAGCATCATCCAGAGACTGTCTTACTTTAGACTTGACTGGTTTACTAGATACAGCTGACTTTGGTCTCTGTTTGGACTTTGAGGGCTGAGGTTGGTTAACCAGTCTGAGTAAAAATGGCTGATTGTCGTCATCATCAGTTTCTTCATCAATGTTACCTAAATTGTTGCCTGGATCTATTGACTGAAAGATAAATAAGGGCATATGTCTTTTGATTTTGGCATAACTACTTCACAAAAAGGTTTGCCCTTAAAATTTGCTTGTTAAGTCAGTTAGTTTGGTTTATTCCCCCCCCAAAAAGACCACACATGCGAACATCTGTGCGAACAAGTAACATTTGTATAAGTTGTTAAAATTTGTTTCACTGTTTTACAAGCTTACCTGTTCAGTTGAGTCCGGTTCAAACAAGTGTTGCCATTCTTCTATATTTTCACCACCAGTAGCACCACCAACACCAGCAGCAGCAGCTATTCCTATATCTTCTTGGGTTTCTTCCCGCTGTGTATCCTCAATCCTGATATCAGAAATTTCGACATAAAAACATTCTATATATGTTGAGCAGATTTGGAGACTGATGCAAAACATTGTACGTGTAGTAAAATATTTGTAAATGCTTGAATGTCAAATATTCTATTATTGTTAGCAATAATTATCACAACAGAGAGTAATTAAACTGTGTAAACAATATAAGTTGTCTGTTAAAAAAACAGATGTCAGTTTCATTTCTTCATTCACATATTTTATTCGCAAATATGCCATCCACTGATCCAATCATCAAAGAGAATGTTTAGTATTTAAAACTAATTTGATAATTACAGAGAACTAGCTTTTGCATGTGAGATCTCACTAACTGCTATGTCTGATACCTTTGAGAATCTATAATTGGTGAAACATGTGGACTTTCTTGGTACGTCGGCACCTTTGGTCCTGCATGCATATCCTGCAACTGTGTTGGTATCTTTGCTGCTTCCTGGTTATCCATGCATGGCACCTCGTATTTCTCTTGCCATGTGCTCAATGTTGACTCGTGTTCCCCCGGCAACCCCTGACTATGTGATTTAGCGTCTGAGACAGGTGTATTCCAAGCTTGCGTGGAGGTTGAAGGTTGAATATTGGGTGCAGGTTTTTGTTTTGAGGCAGCTGCTTTAGGTTCTGATATGACACTATCATCGTCATCACTGCTGTTACCTGGCAACCATTAATTACAGATTAGTGTTGTGAAATCAGAACGTCAAATTTTCATTTACACAAGGTCTTATCAGTTAGTTTTGCCCGTTAGAAAAAGTTAATTACCACTGATATAAGGCTTAGAGATGGGAAATTACCACAACACACAAATAATGTTGTGAATATATACAGAAAACAGGGTGTACGGTGAAAGAAGTGCCCATAGACATATATATGAAATCCTTGTAAGCACTATGCATGAGATTAGACTCCTTTGTTTTGAACGACTTATGTGAAAAACAAGCAAAGGAAAAAAAACAGAGAAAAACATGTAAAAATGTGTAGGGAAAATTAGTGAATGATTGACTAGACGAAAAAAAAGAAAATATATGAGAGACTAAGTGAAGTTGCAATGAATGATAAATGAATAGTCAAGGGACTTGCAAAATGCATACACAATTGAATAACAAACACGCAGAAAGAAAACACAAACTGTTCAATGTATGTTAGTGAGTTAAATTAAATCACATCAAAGGTAGGTTTATGTGCTTGAGAGTTAAAGAATGGACATACAACTTTCATCTTCACTACTATCTCCTGCAAGTAAATAAAGCAAACACACAAAGTAGTAATAGTGTTTCATAGACACGCAATGTGGTGGGGTTTCCTGATATGCCCCATAAACAATTGAGATTTCTTAGTATACAGCATCGTAACAGTCTACTGATAAAGTATTGAGATTTAAAGTTCAATTTGACAATCTTCAGTTCCATGGACTAACAATGGAGCTGTGTGGCCACGGGTAGAGCATCTGACACCTAATAGACAAGTCATGAGTTTAAACCGCATCAAAGGCTCCAGTTGTCTCCATGAGCAAGAAACTTTACCCTCATTGCTTAGTACTGGTTGAAGAAACGGATTTGAGCGTGATAGATATGAGCCAAATTGCTTTTGTCACAAACTTTGATAAATTAGTATAAACTAAACTAATCAACCTGTAAACTGTAATCTTTGGTGTAAAGTTTTTAATGACTTTTATTGTTTACCATCATTCAGTATTTGGATGTAAACAAGTATTCTTATATTAATCATTTGGTACTTATTTATGAAAGATTTTCTTGAGCTATGTATTGGCTGTCTCATATATATATATATATATATATATATATATATATATACACAGTGTAACTTCAATAACACGGCCACTCTTTGCAGTAAGAATTATAAATGTATTAGTCTCTCAAATTGGTTAATGTTTTTTAAAGTAATTGAAAGAAGAATCAAATATGACCTTGAAAATTGGGTCTACTACACTTTTTTTGTAATGTCCTTTCTGATTTGACGGTGTACAACGATGTACATCTACAAAATGTATTGAAAAATACATATAACGTCACAAGTATTTTTCAATTTTGATCGAGATCTTATTATCCAAGTGACCTTTTAATGAGGTTTATTCAGTGTTACTTACCTCTTAGATTTAGCATTGGCACCATTCTGTTAGCTCTACTCGAGTTCCTACTTTCCCTTGTTTCCTCATAACCAAAAACCTCCACATCTATCGCCCCATGACCTCTCTTTCTCCTTCTCTCCCTTCTCCGTTCTTCCTTACTAAGTTTACTTTCTTCTGTCTTTCCTGCTGCGTTATTCTGTTCAAAGTTCTGAGAGACAATTTGAGAAACGTCCGTGGACCATTCCATTGAGTTTGCAGGTAGTTTCAGGGCTAGTTCATTATGTAAAGCGGGTAGAGCCTCACTAAAGTTTGGCACCGGAGGAGGAGCAAAGAGTTCATCATCACTGTCAGACAAGATGTCACTTAGTTTGCTCTCTTTTGAAGGAGACCCTTTAGATCTCTTTTTACTAGCATGTTTCTTTTTTGGTTTCGACTTTTGAGCCGACTTAACCGTAGCATTTTCGTTTACTTGAGTTTCCGAATGATAACTTGTAGATGGTGCACTGAGGTCTCTTTTGTTGTTATAATTATTGTCATTGTACATTGCAACTTTATCATGCACGCTATCATAAGTATTGTTTTCTTGTCTATAATCAAAATCCACTTCCCCTTCACCGTCCAGGTAATAATTACCTTCTCCAGTAATCTTTGAGCTTGATCCATGTTCATTAAAGTCATCAATAAATTTTCTATTCTCTGTTTCTAGTTGCCATCCTTGTGAGACCTTATCTACACTATTCTCTTGCTGAAAGTTCTTGCTTTTGTTTAAATGAGATTTCACAATTCCTTTCACATCTGGATCTGATATAAGAGCACATATATCATTAACCACTTCTTCCTCTATTTTCTGAGATTGCAACTCTAAATCAACATCTCCACTAGAAGGTCTACCGCTGTCCTTTCCATCAGATTTATTGGGTGACCATTTTTTCATTGCATTCACCTCCTCTTCTTCTTTATCAGCAGACTTTATCTCATCTAGATTCAATGTAAATGGTTTCTCAATGATTTCTTGAGCGTAGTTTACAGAAACGGTATTACTATCAGACAGGAACATATCTAAACTGCTATCCTTTGGTGTTTTATCTATAAGCTTTTCTGAACCTTTCTCATTCTTCTCCAGTGGTCTAGTCCTGATCTTACCTTCTTTGTTCTTACTTACCAACATTGGTTCAACTCCTATAATCATTTCTCCACATTGTGTACACCATGACATATATTGTTTATTAAGTCCGTCACATTCTGGGCACACTATTAACACCTTACCTTTTCTCGTATTCTTCTTATCATCAGGTGTTCCCTTCTTTTCAACCTTTACCTTTTCTTCTATAGTACCCATAACATGAGAGATCTCAATTCCCAAGTCATTAAGTCTATCAGTGATTCCACCAGCATTTAATGTAAAGTCAGTATTTGCTGTACTTTCAACAACTGTTTGTTCATCTAAATCATTCTTTTCATTGTCTATTTCTGAATTTTGAGGAGATTGTTCAGTATTCTCATCTTTGTTATCTGATCGTGCTGTATGTGGCTCCAATGATTCAGTAAAGTCAACAAAGCCATAGACATAGGGATTATACCCATTTCCTTCAGTCTTATGTTCCTTTAGGTCTACTTCAGTATCAAAGGTATCAGGTTCTCCAGCATTAAACATGGCATTCACTGCATCATCGGTGACATTTTTTGCATAAGAGGCTTTTTTACTAGTCTGCATTGCAACATTTTCTGACATGTTTCTTTCGGAGGTTAGACTCTCTAGTTCAAGGTCACCTAGCTGAGTTGCCCCCCTTGGCTGCTCTTCAGGGATACTCTCAGTTTGGGAGATGTCTGTTGGGGGAGTGTAGGCATTTTCTAACGAGGAGAAATATCTCGCTAAAGATGCCTTTGCAAAATTCTTCTGTCTCTCCACCAACTGATCTTCGGACACTCTCTCTTCGTCTGACTGATGTCTCCTAGTGAAAGATAAAACTGTTTTAAAAAGGAAACCGAAAGTATTTGAAATGAAGCATATTAAAATGTCAAGTATTTGCAATACTGTTACAAACATTCTCCCTTTCCTGAATCAAAAAGATGATTTTAAAAACAATGCTTACTCAAACAAATTACATGTTTAAGTATGATAAATAGTTTTAAGAAAAAAGCAAACGTATAAATATTATAATAAATGCTTCTTACAATACAACACATCATTTGTTTATCTAATTTCAAGTCATAAAAATACTTTATGACTGACACATTAAATATTATTTTTGACGATGCCAATATATGACTACTAGCCTGCAGGATCGAGTTTCAGTTGTCTATATATTTCACAAGGGCATTATTTCATAAGTACTTTGCGGCAATTAAGTACAGATGAATATGTCTTTTTTTATTTTGAGTGAAAGTCCACCTTTAAGTTGTAAAGCAAATTTGTTCAGAAAGTAACAATGCAGAACTCAGACTTTAGAGTGTTTTTACTGTATGTTTTTCCGCTTACTCAACACTATTCAGTTATCACTAATTGTTATTGGTGAATCTAGTATTACCTTTGTTCATGGTGTTGCCTGATGCCCTCTATATGTCTTGTTGGGTCGATCCCTTGCTGTGCAGCTGTTTCTGATTTATGGTTTCTCCTCGGAGATGGTCTGACTGGCCCCTTTCCCATGGCAGGGGGATGTGGAACATACCTCTCATCGTTGTTGATCTGACTTACTGAGGTGAAAGTTGATTCTTCGACCAGTGTAACTGTAGAGCAAACATGGAATTAGATTAAAAGTAATCAAATATATGCTGATTTTATGAAACAAAACAACTGCAGTTTCAACATATTCCCTTTTTAATCCTTTGATTTTCAAGTTCTAATATTGATTTGGCAAATCTCAATATACTTACACAAGAACAGAACCACTGCAGTACCACTCACTGTAAATACATGCAATTTTGATTTCTTCCCTATTTTTATTCATGCATTAATACCATCAAGAACAATATTTCCTTTGAATTCATTGAACAAGAAAACTGACTTAACTGAAAAAGATATCTATTCTGTCCAAATTCATACTTGCTAGTTGCTGACAATCCTTTAGAAAATAATCTTCTAGGTCCTCTGGAGCTTTGAAGTACTGAAGTAATACTCCTCTGGTTTCTCAAGAGAACTAATTTCACAATCCCTATGCTTTCAAAATTCAAAAATAGAATAACACTGATACATAACTCAATTCTTGTAAAACTTATCAACAACAAACCTTTGTCATTAAGCTCTGGTGATGCAATCTCCTCTCTGTCTGTTTGCACCTCAGCATTAGAAGTTGTTGGGGTCTGAGGAGCATGTGTGTAGAAATCATCTTCTTTTCTAGTCTGTGTTGCCATGGACACAGGAACAGAACAAGACTTAGGCTCTGTGGAAAATACTGGTGCTTGAGAAGTAAAAGCAGGTGCATGGTTTGTAGTAAATGCTTCTGACTGGGACATCTGTTGGTAGGATGAAGATGTTGGTGGTCTCGGCATAGGAGTCAAACCTTGTCGGTTCTGAAGCACACCACCTACAGAAGTACTGGGACCGAAAACAGCGGAATATGGTGGTGGGGGTTGAACTGGCTGAATAGATGCTGGACTCAGTGGGACTGCTGACGGTCCAGCAGGAGGATGGGGAACATGTTGAGCTGGTCTGACTGCTTGTCCGCTTCCCATACTGCTGTCATACATTTGCATATCAGGCGTGGTGTATATCTGGCCATATGATGAAGATATCACACTTACACCGTGACTGACCCCCTGACTTGTCTGTAACAGAGAATGTGGAACAGACTGAGCTTCCCCTGAATATGACAAATGTCTGGCTGGAATTTGCTTATAAGAGCCGGTACCTTCAGTAGGCATTGGAATGTTTGAATCATAACTAGTTGTACGATGCAGGTGATGCTGACCTACTGGTGTTGTTGGAGAGTGTGGGGCACCATGTAAGGATGAGTATTGCATACTGCCAGAGTGGGGTACATTGCTATGTATATATTGCTGCTTCATTATTGCTGACTGGCCTTGAAATGTTGGTCCATAGGCTTGATTATAAATCTCATCTGCTGAGAAGGCTACATTTCTAGAGACTGTAACTTGTTCGTAGTTAGACTGTTTTAGCCTACTATCCCCACTAACAGGTCTTTCTTTGACCTCTAAAACCTCTTCCTTTACAGTATCCTGATAAATGGAAGGTGGTTCATGTTTTGGGCGATTTAATTTTGGCCTGGGTGGTTCATGCCTGTTAACTTCCTCAAGGTCTAGTTTTGGAATAACGTGTTCTTTAACAGGATCAGCAACAAAAGTTTCAGAACTTTTCACTGCTTTGTATGTAGGACCTTGATATGTCTCATCCTTTGGTTTATCTAAGGCATATTCATTTATCAAGTTTTCAGCAGTACCGTCATTGGGTTGTGAGGGCAAAGCTGAGGCAGCACTACTTTTTGACACAAGTTTCTCTTTGTGGTCACTTTTTGGTTTCTTTGATTGATGATTTGTCATTTTCGGTGAGTCTTTTTCTTGTTCAGTTTGTTTCATTTCTTTTGGATGAGTAGAAGTTAGTGAAAGTTTTCTAACTGTATCGTCTTTCATTAGCCTTGGTGTTTTGTCTTTCCTACTTGATGCATTGCTTGATCTTTCATGTAAGTCATCTATATCTCTTCTAGATTTAGCTAAAAATTCTTTAAATTTCTCTTCACCTAATACAGTCCTCAGTTCTTTTGTAACAGTATCACCAAGGTTTAGGTCATCAGCTACAACTTGTAAATCATCCTTTCTTTCTGACTCTGGTCTATGTGTAGCCAACTCTAGCTCTGAAAATGCCTGAGATTTCAATACATTTTCTTCAGTTTCTTCCACCTGATCTAGGTCTTGAGAATCTTGCAGGGTCTTAAAAGAAACAGGTACTTGATGCTGCCGTGAACTAAATATCTCTTCTACTTTGGTAGTAGTAAGACTTTTTTCATTAGCATTGTTTAAATGTGCATAGCCTTTGGTGTGAGTTGATGGTTCAAAATAACTAATCTCAGGTTTGACATGCTGTTCACTATATTGGCTAGATGGTATAGTGGGTTGTATAACTTCTTGCTTTTCAAAATTGTCATTGTTTTTTGTTAATATTTCATTCGCGGAGACTTTCTCATCTGTTGATTGAGACGTGAAATATTGATTTTTTACTTGCATTTGGTGTTCTTTACTTTTGTCTTTTGAAGAATTTCTCTGATGAGAAACAGTTAAGCTTTGAATGTTTTCTTGTTTAATCTTTGACCATATATCATCACTCGATTTCATTCCAAGTAATTCTTCTTTTGTAGCTCTTATCAATCTTTCTACTGTTTCACTGTAACCATCTAATCCTTCTGTCTTCATAGATTGTTCTTTTGAATAGTCGTTTAAGGTTGTGTGTACTGAAGTCATAGCTTGATGAGAATCTGTTCTTTGGGGATTTTCAGATTGGGTACTTGGATTGGACACATAAAATGTTGAGGTTTTATGAAAATCAGCTGCTGGCCTGGTTGCTCCTTCAGTAGTTGAATCAACGCCATTATTATGACTGGTGTCAGGCTGTCCAATCTGTTGCTGATGAGATCTAGTTTTTGGTTCTTCTTTGTTTCCTATACTGGAGTTTCTAACTTTGTTATTGTTCTTTTCTACTTCATGATCTTTTGATATGTCATCAGCAACTATACATTTTCTTTCAGCTGGTTTTGAGTTTGTGTCATCTTTATTTAGTGTAGCATAGTATGCTAACCTTTTCTGTCTCAAATCATCAAGCACTTCTAGCTCTGCCTTTTCTGGAGTGGCCATTTTACATGGATTGGATTAGCTTATTACCTTTTCTGGTCAATATTTCATTAAATCTTCACATCTTAAATGTGTTGTCACTTTGTCTGCTATTAATGTTGTTACACTTATCTTAACTAGTGTCATGTCTCTCGCGGTTATGTCTAGGTCCCCGGCAGGGTTTGACATTATTGGTAGATAGATAGATAGATTACCAAGAAAACATGTTGCTACAACCCTCCCACGTACGCTGGGCAGTCTGAAATGTCTGAAACTGTATTCCTTCAATATTTGTGTCACTGTTTGGGTCATTAATTACTAATTCGTTTACTTGACAACTTTATAATAAAGGTTGATCAATTTATTTAATCTAAATTCCCAACTGCCAAAGAGATCACTGATGCCAACTTGGGCATCCATTTTGTTTCTAGTAAACAACTTTAGACTTGTAGTGGTTTCTGCAAAATATCGGTTACTTTAGATGACTTAAATACGAGAAAACATCACCAGTCTATTACCGGCAGAAATTGGTTTTCGGTCTACATGGACTAACTGAGAAAATGCGGAAAACCAGTGTCATGAGCTTGTTTCCGAATGTATATTAATCGATAGATCTTGCACCGAATATTTTTAAGACTCGTTAAGAAACATGACTTTGTGAAAAACCTGACACATTTTATAGGATAAATAATAAGATAAAATGAAAATGGTAAAAACTGTTAGTATTTACACAGAAAATAAGAATAAAAGTTGAACTAGAATTACGTAGCCAAAGTTTAATCAAGCAAATCATACGTACAGAAAATGCTA
>ENA-OREC01002089-OREC01002089.1-marine-metagenome-genome-assembly--contig:-NODE-2089-length-10746-cov-14.231512_pt1 | contig 10746 bp, 6 predicted proteins | sample MGYA00248626_ERZ508543 | MGnify/ENA primary metagenome ERZ508543 (study PRJEB26211, sample SAMN05518279) | marine metagenome | isolation source: Puget Sound, Washington, USA | host: Bankia setacea...
CCCCCCCCCAAAAATAGAATTGCCGAACCTAATGTCCATGTAAATAAGAGTGCATGACAAACAGTGTATACAGCAAATAATGATTTTCAATACAAGAGTCCCGCTTTTTATGATGGTAAAATATATATGTATCTGGAAATGTATACATCCAGTGCACATTTGATAAGAGCTTTAAACGTTGGTGTACTCAGCTCTATGTTTTGGTGTATAAACTATTCCGCACTTATTTATACATGGACACAAACTTCTCTGTGCACAGAACAATTTATTTTTCTTCTAACTTGCGGTAAAACATGGATAACAGATCTACATTAAAAGGCTTTAAATACACACTAGCAGCGGAAAAGGGTTCATTAGAGTTAATTGAATTGTCTTGAGAAGAAGAAAAAGAACTAAGTATAGCGAAAATAAGTACACCCTCAAAACAACAGCCCGTTCAACCACCACAGGCATTGGAAACAAGATTTAATAACAAAGTCCATATCGACAATGAGGTCTCAACAAAAATAACAAAATGTCTCATCTAGAAAAGAAAAAACACACATTCACATTCAACAGAGAAGGCCAACTGAACAGAGCAAAACATAGTCAAAGGAGAGATTTGTTAAGCCATCTGTGTAAGAAATTTGCATAGGACCTTTCACTTTTTTATAAAATCATGGCTGCTTTGGTAATGTGTTTCGATTGCTTAGATTTTAGATCGGCCCAAATGTGTGATCTGAATGTTGCAAACAAAAATATACTATAATGAGCCGTACCTAAAAACCATGACTATCCATAATTGGACATAACATATCTTTTGAATACATTTGAATATAAACAATTAAAGACGCCTTCCCAAAAATCTCGTTCTAAATTTTTCCCAATACAATCAGGACTATAGAAAGCCTTTAAAGAATCTATATGAGTGGATTATAACGGCAGTGCTTTATATAAGTTATTTACATAAAAAGTGAATAATTTACAACAAAATTCAAAGAAAAATGAAAAATCCTACCATCACTATAACTAGGTTTTGATCAAAAAGCAATTATCATATAAAAACTAGTATGTAAACTATAGATATTGTGTACTGAGAGGCCTCCGATAAACACTGTAAACATGGATCAGATGCTAAGGCTTAGATTCCTCCTTATTAACAGTATTTATTAAACTGCCCAAGGTAATCATCCTACTTTTTGGCATAATATCATCATCAAATATTAGTGATTTTACCTCAGTTGTATGTATGTATGTATGTAACTATTTCTCGTAACTCATCAAAATCCTGGTGGTAGAAGGTTTTTGTCTAAGCTGGAGTAAAATCATCAATATTTGCCTCAGCTGTGGCTTGATATACAAGAGAATCATTCACACACAATGAGAGAGAATTTATAAATATGTGGTATCATGCACACGACCCTCTAGGTAGTAAAGTGAGGCAGCATGAAACTGGCAGAGTGTTGTGGGTGGTCCAGTCGGCCAGTTTCACGTCTCAATCCTCACTATACACACCATTAAACCTCAAACTGCTGCAACTGTTTGTTTCTCAACGCGTAGCTTTATTCATTTTGATTTGTAAACGATAACCTTTTTTTTAATGCAACTTGCCATTAAAACAAGAAAGAAATGTTCAACGGTTCAATAATTAAATGAGGTTAAAACCGGTTTGGAAGGTCAGTATACAATGGCATTACTAATCCATGCATAGATTTTTACATTCAAACCACTGTTTGACTACATCATGGTATAAATAAAGCATCATCTGTAAAAACTTCTGCAATATAGAACATGTGATCGTCTCGTCTATAACCATCATTGGCGTTCCATCAGCTGCTGTACACTTCCAAAACATCTTCTACATCTCATAGTCAGCAAATATAGGCACAATATCAATAAGAAACTAAATCAGATTTATCAAATATCAACTTTCCTAAATTAGATTAATTCTATAAATAATGTTTACTGTTTTATCCACACCAACACACCATTACAATGAGGTCACATGATATGCATGAAAGTCACATGACACACATGTGTATTAAGGGGGGAGAACTCGAGCTGCACATCTATGCTACAGAAGCCGTTACAGACGACCAGTCTAAGAGATGACCTATGACCTCTTGATGAGAGAATGGCACATGTTAGCGTGCGAGTCTCACAAGTCACTCTCTCCGTAAAGTGCAGTGGAGAAGCTCATGTAGTCCAGGGATCCTGGTACTGCATCACGGCCAGAGTAAGGGGCCATTCTCTGAATACAGTACTCAGCCTGATCTGGGGGCAACTCTTGTCTCAAGATCTGCGCTGTGATGAAAGGCTGAAATACAAACAGGCAAAATATTACTACAGGTCATTTCTAATAAATTGGTAAATATACACTTAAAAGCTGTGTACGCATTGTGTAAACAATTAGGCATGGTTTGATTTTAAATGATTTCTTCAAAATGAAATTAGCAAAATATAGGAAGTAAGCATATCATGAATCATTATACAAAAGACTTATGTCAAGGTTGTGTAAACTAAAGCTCAAGTAAAAGTAATAGTCAATTTCTATTCAGCATAGTTTGACTGTAATAGAGGAAGATGAGAAAATCTCCTGACTTGATGTAATGTAACTGTACATACCTTGTCACCAGCGAGAATCTTGAAGGACTGCATGACTTGTTCAGCGGTGTCTGTGTCAGCTGTCTCACGAGTCATGAAGTCAAGGAAACTCTCGAATGTAACATAACCACTGTGGTTAGGATCTACTATCGACATGATTCTCTGGAAATCAGCATCTCCCTGAAATACACATTATATAGTGAACTATAGAGATGATTAGAGACAACCCTACTATGCATATTATCAAACAAAGTTGACCCAATGTAGTGGCTTTTGATTCAATTAGGACCATTGACAGTACATCCATGTTTCATTTAACAGACTTTCTTTGCTCAGCACAAAAGAAAGTGGAAAAGACATAACTGTGTGACAGTTTGACAAAGCATTTGACATTTTAGTGTATAACTTGATTCAAAGCTAGACTCTAGTTTACTTAACCATTAACAGTTGGTTGAACCTACAATATGTACATTTGAAGGTGTTGCCATTTTAGCCAGTACATGAATTTTGATGGTCAATAATGAGATGTTCATCATGTGCCTAAGGTGAATATTTACATTCCAGATGTTCTATATCAGAGCGGACGACACTGCACATCTCAATGCATAAACCATTCACAAGAGAAGACAAGCTCTTACGTAATCATGAGCAATGTTTGATCTCATTGACCTTTTCCCACAAGAGTGAGACTCAATGTAGACAGTCAGTATCCATTGTCTTGGTTTACAAATGAGAAACTTATGAATAAATAATTATTTTTTAAAGTCTGGTATAATTTGGAAAAAGTTGGTGTCAGACAAAAAAACAAAACAGATTTAATTTTTCTTTATCTCTTATCACAAACTTGTGCTGAAGTTAAAACTGATTTGCTATGCCCAATGCCTGAGTCAAAATCTGATTAAACACATCCGGGGTGCCGTTTAATAATTATTGTCCTAGGTCTGATATCTCACGTATGATAAACTGACCAATGGTAGATCAGGACACTACAATTAGGAACAAACGGTACACCTAACAGTCACTTGTTCTACTATACTGGTACTTAAAAACTGAATATTCTATCCACACATTAATACTACAACTACCCACCTGTCTGTCCTCTCTAATGTTGTATCCAAGAGAGACGAGGCAAGCTTTGAATTCTTTGGGCTCCAAACGTCTTGTCCTGTTTTTGTCAAAGTGGTTGAAAGACAGACGGAACTCATTCATCTGATCTTCACTAATGCCCTTAGAGTCACGGGTCAAGATCTGGAAAACAAACACAGTACACATAAGATAATTGTTGATGATAATAGATTCAACAAACTATACACAAACAATCTCTAAAAAATCATAGTTTTTTTGTATTTGTTTCAAATCAAACTCATAACACAATTTTTTTTAATTTGGTCTCCATGTACCTTAATATTTTTCACATGTTTACAATGTTTGGTTCTGATTTTTGGTGGTCAAACATGCTGTTTTTTGTTGTTTTCAGTTTAATAATTACTTTGTTTTGTTGGTATTTGTTCCAAGTCAGTTCATTTTTGTTATATTTTTCATTTGTGTTTAGTTTATTGGGATACTGCAAATTTAAGCTGTTTTCTTCTCTCTTTTTATCAAATTGTCCCCTAGACTTGTATTTTTTTCCGCTTTCATTAAAATACTTCTTTATGAATTAAATGTTTGTTCCAATTTAAAAAGACTAGATGTAAGTCTAAGCTTATTGATAAGTAAACAGTTACTTACTTTACCCACCGGTGTATCATCATGTATACCATATTTCTCATTCATTGCAGCTATGTATCTATCATTGTCTAAATCTACCCAATTATTCTTTATATAAGTTAATGGATCCTGATCATCAAATGAGTCATGTTTATAGATGAGTGTTTTGTTATTATAGTCTACAGATTTGCGGCCATGTTTTCTTGTCCTTGGACTATCACTACAGTCGATGGATCGGTTTTTAAAGTCTGTATGAGGGCTATGAGAGCTAGGACACTCGAGGGAAATGCTGCCATTCTGTGAGTGTTTGTGACCAACCCGTAAAGAATTGTTCACAAATTCTGCAATACTGTTTTCAAAGTTAACTGTATTATAGTTGTATGTGTTTCGACTTGCAGCACATGTGCAGGTACACGTGCACTGACGGGGAGGTAGAGGTGGTGGTAATGACAACTCATAATCACTGGCATCCATGTCTGTCAAATACTTGTTGCACTTTTCCACTCTATTCCAAACTGTTCTATACTACACTTCACAACAACCTGATACTTATTTCACTTATTCTACTTTTAGTCAATATGGTATCCAATGTTTGTGTTATCAAAAGAAAACTTTTTCACAAAGCTACAGTGATTTGACAATCCTTTCTAATCAACTTGTATTACCTCCTATAACAATTCACTTCTACACAAAGCTTTTTTACTAACTTCAATAAAATGGTTAACTCAGTAAAAATCAAAATAGTTTGCCTTAACTACTTCAAAATGACAAATCACTCTAAAAAATATCCACTCAGAGTTTGTTCCCATAAAATCCTTCAATGATTCACTCTTACTTTCACACACACACTTATTTCCTTCCTTGTTGGCTGATTCACTCGGTAATGACACTTGTCTTCTATTTCCCCTCAGATATTCCTCTATGTTGTTGTTTTAATTAACATTAAACACCGTTTTTCAACACTCACGCATTTTAACACTTCAATGTTTATGCAAATTAGTAGTCCTGACAAATTGTGTTATAGACCAATTACGCAAATCTGAATGTATTTATTAACTAGAATATCATTAACAAGTAGATCCAATGACACAGTTTTGACTTCCACTCTCTTCTTAGCATGTGAACAGTTAAAGCTCCTTTACAACACAACTGTCTTCTTTCAACTGTGCGTCACTCTTGTATAGACTCTACCATGTATAGTGTGGTTTAAATACCTTGCTTCTAATTACTGACTGAGATGACATGCATACTTAATGACAAGTACAACTCGTTAAACACACAGAAAGATCACTGAAAGTCCTATCTGCTATTCAGGTGTCCTGATCTCAACAATTATCAACTCTTAATCATCACCAGTATCACTAATTGTTTTAAAGGTGTTAACAATGTAATTATGAAAGCTTTCAATCAGAATCAAATCTAATGATCATCTAACATTACAAGTTGGTTTAAAAGGTCTCCAAGAATCCTTATCAAAGATCCTAATCAAATGAAATAATCACGATCTATCAATCTTTAACCTTAAATCTCCATTTGTTTTTGCTTTTTTCTCTCTCTCTCCCCAGTGTCACTTTCCTAGCTCTTCGTCATCTTGTGTTAAATAATTAACTAGAAGATCAAGGTTGAGAATGGTCATAAAATCCTGTATGCTTCAACATTACCCATGTGTTTAAAACAACGATCCACAAAAGGATTCTTCCTATTACAACATTGATAAATGATGAGGTCATACGTCAATTGAAAGAAAAAACATTAAACTTGATCTCAGAACATGTTTCAAGCAATATGTCCGCTTGCAAGCCTTCAGGTCATTATAAATCAATGATCAACCTGTTGTTTACTTGTTTACAATTCACTCCATAATCAACCTTTCAAATATTGACAGAGTGCTACAATAAACTAGAAGTGTTATATAGGTAGTGTTACCTACATGCACAGATGGCTCTACTTGACTGTCAATGTTCTTTCTACTCTGCATTTTTAATTAAGCTCATCAAAGTAACAGTATACAGTCTATAGTCAGCGGAAAGTTGGGTTTACACATGTTTCAGTTTTTAATGCTTTATACATATTTTCTTCTTTTTTTGTATTAAAATTTCTTTGATTTTTACATGTATCTATATTAAAAGGGTGTTTTTTTTGCTCCCACTGGCATTTTTCAGTCAAGCCAAACCACTACAACTAACCTATTATCAACAGGAACACACACTTTGCTAACAATCAGTTTTGGATTTAATTGCACAGTATTGTTGTTGTTGTTTTTTTTCAGATAAGAATTGGTTTTATCTAAAAGTGTTTATATCACCCCAGAGCCTCTAATTAACACAAACTACCTACCATGATAACATCAATTCAAAGAAAAAAGTCAAAGAATAAAAATCACCCTACAAGTGTTTTTTTATCTAATTTTGTTCAATTACTCTTTACAGTCACATTTATAATAGTGGGTAGTATAATTAGGTGAAAGATGGTATTCTTAATGAAAGGATGTTTGTATTCTATAATTGATACAGTACTCTTGTCATTTTCCCACCCTGTTTAGATAAATGTGACATACTGTTGCAGTGACACAGGTACAGTATTCACCCTGCAGCTAGTAACTTCCTTACTTTTCAAAACCAGGAAACAAGTTAACCATCCATCTTATTTGTTTGTTGTTTATACATGTTCAATTTATAAACATATAAGTGTTCATGTGTTACCTATACAACATCTCTGCTGTGAACTATATATCCATGTATGTGTTAAGACTGTTACATGTGTGTGTGTGGTGCTTGGTATGCCATTTTTCTCAACTTATTGTGTAGGTTATTTTTAACAAAGGAACATTTATAATATATTCATAGTGTTTGTGTGTTTTTTGTGTTTTTTTTATAATATGTTTTTTTTTAAATTAAGAGTTATTACAATATTTTATCATGAAGACCAAAGAAAGTCAATATGGTTTGATTTAAAATTACAAAAGGCTCTCTTAAGTCACTACGGTTCTAGAAATGCTTTACAACAAAGAACATATTTACAAATTGGCCAAAACAAAGGAAATCACAAGTTCTGCTATTCCACAAACTCTATGAGAACCCAAGCTTCTAGAAACTACCAGGACTGTTTGACAAGTTGATAAATGGGTTTGATCACAAGTCCACATAATGGAGACACATAGACTGACAGTTCTACTCACCTGGTTTTCTACTTCATTGATGTTTCTGGCAATTGCTGTCAACAACTGTTCCCAGCCCACTCTCAAAGTCTGAAATTATGCAAATGATGTGCGTTAGAGCAAAACGGTCTAACTAAGCATTATGTCATGTAGGAAGTTAAAACAGTTTGGTTGAACATACATGAAAAGGTTGTTGCTAAACAGATGTATCTTTGTATTGAAAGAAGATGTCAATAAGGTCAGTTCTGCATTTAGCAATGAGGAGAAAACATGTATAACAAAGAAAACGTAACACTGAATAAACTCTTAAATAAAAGGACAATTTATTGTGTGAACACCATTTCTGTTATAAAACACAATAAATCTTTGTTTACATTTTTTACAACAAACTAATTTAATTCTACAATTGACTCCCTTTACAATGCAATTTTGATACATTTGAACATAAAGTGAGAAGTAAGTTAAAACTGTTTGCAGTCAACTGTATCTCCTTAAACTCGTTCTATTACATCAAGACAATTAACAAAGCTGTACATTGTTCTAAACATCTAAAGACATCTTCTGCGCTACCATATTTTTCTGTCCCTTTTCTTTCTCTTGCCTTCATTATGTAACCAAGTTTAAAGACAATGCCACTATTTAGGATCGATCAATAGTTTAGACACGACCATCTCCACTCTATGCATCGATCAATTGTGCTTAAAATCAATATTTAAACCGCAAGTAAATTAACAAAAAGCTTAGTCATCAATGTATGGCAGTAGAACAATTGAAGGGTTCCAGTATCCCATTTAAAACAACTGACAACATGGAGTTAATGGGTTTGTAATTTAATAGTCTCCACCATATAAGCAGTTTTTGGTGGTAGAAGATGATATCTTGACCATTAATCAGAAACATTGAGGTTAAGAAGTGATCACTGAAGACTTTGAAATGAGAGCTTCTATGTAACTATACATACCTCCATAGTGTAGTGAGTGTATCTGTTCTCAAAGATCATAGCCTCCTGGACTTCCTATAATATAACAACAAATACAGTCTTAACTTCAATGTATTAACCAGTGTTCATAAATGTTCATGGATTAAAATATACTGACCAATAATTTAACGGTGGAAAAACTCTTAAACATAATCCATAAGTTTCAACATGCAATTGTGCAAAAAGATTTTTAATATTTGCTATTATACAAATGAACCAAGACAATAATAGGATTCAAACTTTTCTTATAAAACTATTAATAACTTTTTTAAAGCCGAGTCTTTAATTGTTCTTACAAAGACTATCTTTATCTATCTAAACAGGCCTTTACATGTTTCAAGGACACACAAGAATTATGTGATTTGAGTCTAGTATCACATACCTGGTTGATGGTTTCAAGGTCATCCATATGTGGTTTGTATTGCTGTACAGACTTTTCGTACTGGTGTAGTTTGGTAAGCTGATCCTCTAGGGAACCCTTCATCTGGATGGTGATGGAAGCCACAGCGTCCAACTGGTTCTCTATCCAGGGACCGACAACGTTAGCCTTTTGAGCAAACTCTCGGCGCAGACGCTCGTTTCTCTGCTGCTTGGCCATCTCCTCACTGAGAACACTGTCACGCTGTGGTACCAGGTGTTTAACATCTCCCCATTTGTTGCCAATATCCTACAACACAAACAACAAACTGACGCTTTAATTTGGGAGTAAATTTGTATTAATCTCAGTTCAGTTCTGAGTGTAAGTAATTTTACTACATAAGCGGCACTAGCATTGCAGGCATGCTTTGCCTATTGTAATAGGTCAAATATAGTTACAATACCGTGCATGCCTCAAATATTAACAAACTATTTCAAAATGATGATCTCTGATATGAAAGATTCTACTATTACTATATAAATGAGTGATGAATTGTGTACCAATTAAAACACTGCTTAAACTATGGAGATAAAAAAATCATCAAAAATTATGAAAAATGAAGATACATTGTGTAGAAAATCCCAATAAATGTTGATCTGCATCTAGGCATAAAATAACTATAACATATACTGTAAATATACACATAACATTTAAAGTGACTATTTAAGTTCAAGAATATGCAAATCAAACTAGGCAGTTCCCTAGTCAAGAAAACACTTTAAAGTTACATACTACACAGTCACCTTCAGTATGTGGATTTCTCGTGAATGTTCTAAATCAATGTGATCATGGTTAAATAGATTATTAGCATATAAACAGTTCATATTTGTACATTGTGCAACCTGACACCTGTTTTACATATCCAGAATGTCAAAATGATCTACATCAGAGTAATGAAGGAAGACTTACAGAAAACTGAGAGAAGACTTACAGGAGTGAGAAATGAACTACTCAGGAACAGAATTAGCAGTATTTTCTCTAAGCTTAGCATCTATGTACATCAATTACTAAGTTTCTTATAGTAATAATGTTAAAAATGGGAGACACATCAAAAACTTTTACATTGTCAAAGAAGAATGAAAGTTAAAGGGTTTAAGAGAAGACAAGGTGGTCAAGATTAAGAAAATAAATGACAATACTGGTCTCACATGAAGAACCAAAACAAAATAAACACAAGATGGACACTTTTCTGACAGTCAAGTGACCATGGGGAAATGGAGGTTTTATGAAGGATAAGTAGATGGAAGACAAGACAAAGTTAAAAAAAACCTGGAGTTTAAACATAGTTAGGCTTAAACAAATGAGATAAAAGTTAGAGAAAGACTAGTTTTATAATCAAGAATGCAATCACACAGATGTAAAACTTAAAATTCAAGTACAAAATGTAGTTGTAACTAAAAAAAGAAATAGTAAATGATGGGGGAAAGAATTAAGCTCATGAAAGAATGATTTGAAGAAATGAGAGTGTTTTTAAGAAGTTGAACTTCTTTATAGAAGGCTAACTAATAAAAATATGTAAATAAAAGCTACCACCAATGTTTAATAATGATACACCACTACCAATAACTTCAGAGAAAATGGAAACAAGTTAAGAGAAGAGAAGACTAGTTTATTTGGAAATATTGCACACAGGCTAGAGACAAGTGTACTGAAACCTTTCTCCATAACTATACACTCACCAAATTAAGTATAATACCCAGATACATTAGTTAACATGTAGAACATAAAGAAATAAACAGGATTAAATAATAGCATATTTTACACCATAACCAAGTGAATTATAACGAAGATTTTCCATTGATTCTAGTGTACCAGGTAACTGTTGTAGCATTGATTCTAGTGTACCAGGTAACTGTTTTAGCATTGATTCTAGTGTACCAGGTAACTGTTTTAGCATTGATT
>ENA-OREC01002090-OREC01002090.1-marine-metagenome-genome-assembly--contig:-NODE-2090-length-10746-cov-13.896241_pt1 | contig 10746 bp, 2 predicted proteins | sample MGYA00248626_ERZ508543 | MGnify/ENA primary metagenome ERZ508543 (study PRJEB26211, sample SAMN05518279) | marine metagenome | isolation source: Puget Sound, Washington, USA | host: Bankia setacea...
AAGAGATTACTGCATGGAGTTTGTTTTGTTCAACTGCAAACTTTGTGAGACAACTGTGAAGCGTTTACAGTTTAAGAAAATTGGCTTATCACATTTCACAGAGAACAAGGAAGATTTGAATAAAACTTGATACCTGCTGTTTTTCAACAAAATATATTTACTTTAAGCCATATTAAGGTAGTTATTTATTTTAAGTTGTTCTATTTTGTGTATACATGTTAGACTTGTGTATTTATACTCTTCATTTCTATCTTTCAGCCAAACTTGACATGGCGATTTCTGGCTCCAAGGAAGATGAGAAGAAAACAGCCAGTATAAGGAATAGGACAGCGGCCAAACGTGTGTCTGTTGTAGAACTTGAGAACATTGGTGTGGACGGGAAACTGGAGAGAGCGAAAAGTACTCCTGATCTACTGGATGGGAACTCCAAAGCTAGAAAAAACATTATCTATGCAACTCCAACCGTTCCTGACATGAAATCCAATGTTTATGCTGTACCAGGTGTCAATGCTACATCTTCTGGTTCTAAAGTGCCTCCTTCACCCACTAGTGTCACACTACGCCCCAAGAGTTCACCACCCGCCCCACCTGCAGACAATGGATCACCTAAGAAACAAGCACCCAAACCACCCGCAATGAACGACTCTATGGACTCTTCCACTTCATCAGAAATTGTTTCTATAAACACTGGTAAACAATCACCATATGCAAGTGCTAAGATTCTTGTAAAATCAACCAGGAAGTCAGAGTCTCCATATGAATCTAGCTTTAGACCTGGAGACACAGCTAAACTAACTGAAGAACCAGTAGTGAAAACTCATCAGAGAACAACAAGTGCTGGAGCTACAGTAATTAAACATACTGCTAATGATACTGATAAGCAGAACGTTTCATTCGCAGATAACAAAGTGATTGATCATGCTTCAAGTTTCCTGAAGAAGCATCCGAATGCAAAGTTGTTGATAACTGCAAAGGGACAGGAGAGTTTGCGCAATAGGACATCACAGATGTTTGAGCCAGAACCTGACTATGATTCTGATAGTGCAGAGGAGAAACCTAAGTCTCCAGTAAAAGTACGAGATCCAAAACGACAGTCTGTCACTGTAATCTCTGTAGGGGAACAAAAGCAAACCCAGGCACAATCCCAGGCATCTAAACGCTACACAGTTCACTCAAGTATACCCTCTGAAGACAAAAAGGCTGGGTACTTTATACCACCACGGCCGGAGGGTCGGGCACCTTCTCCTCCAAAACCACAATCACCACAACACACCAAACCAAAAGCTGCTCCAGCACCCCCACAGAATGTTGTCACTGTGAAGGCAGATGTAAATGTACATTCACGTACGATAGCGCCCCCATTGCCTGTATCAGAGCCACCAGAACTTCCTGCAACACCTCCCCCTGACTTTGATGACACACCTTCACCTCGATTTGCCCCTCCCCCTCCAGCACCTGCTCCTCCACCGGTTGGTGCACCACCACCGCCGCCACCACCACCTCCACCATCAACTGATGAACTGGCCAAAACTAAAACCACAGTGAAGGCAGACTACATTGGTAAAGTAGCTGTACCTCAGGATGCTATAGCAGCTGCTGTGGCTAAAAGACAAGAAAGGATGCAAAATGGCGAACAAAAAATGGGACAACAGAAACCTACCACACCAGCTCCAACAGTTGACCCAACTCAAGCTGCTATTATTGCTGCTGTACAAAGGAGAAAACAGAAAATTGAAAATCAAGACGAATCAACTGTTTTGGAGTCTATTGAAAGTAGACTTCAGAAAACAAAGAAACTGCAAGCAGCAAAGTTCTCTATTGCTGGATCCAAGTCTGCAGTATCAAAGAAAGACAATGAGGACAAAAGTGACAATAAAACAAATGGTGTATCAGTGCAATCCAATGTTAAAAATCCAGTAAAGAAAACAGAGCCAACCAGTGCAAATAAGAAAGAAGAATTTAGTTTTAAAGTTGAACCCGTGAAAATTCCAAAACAGCAAACAGGAATAACAGAGATCAAACCAAAGTTTGCAGCAAAGACTGCCAAACCCACTGTAAATGGTGAGGCTAACAAAACAAACATTTTATTAAGTGCCAAGACGAAATCACAAGATACTATAATGGTAAAAAAACAAGCCTTAGATAAATCTTCACCAACCATTAAAAACACTGAAATCAAGACTGAACACAATAAAACAGAAAGTGAACAGGCTAAGAATGAGAAAAACTTAAATGGTGAGTCTGACTTCCTTGCAATGGCAGAAAAGAAGCGTCAGGAATGGCTTTCAAGGAAACAAAAATCTTCAGAATCAAAATCCTCAACAACTAGTACCCCAGAAAAAACGGTTGCTAAAACTACTAAAGCACCACCTCCAGTATCAGCTAAACCACCATCACCAAAGGCTGCACCAATGAAAGCTCCTCCTCTCACCAGTATGAATGGTGACTTTGTAGCGCCACCTCCCCCAGGTTTCAGGGACGCTGGAAACAACAATGTCATACAACTAGAGATCATTCCACCACCAGCAAACTTCTCGGCTGACAGTGGGATGGAATCCAGTCATCAGCACAGCCCAGCTTTCTCTCCTGACACGGCTAGCCTTGTGTCCTCCCTCTCGACGCTTTCCTCGCTGTCTGGGGAAGGGCGTGTTAACGGTTTGGACGACGTGATAGCTCCCCCTCCTCCAGGATTTGATGACAACGATACTTCTTTGATTCCACCACCACCAGAGTTTGGAAACAAAACTAAAACATTTCATGACAAGATGGTGGTACAGTGGTTATGTAACGATGTGTTGGATTGGCTAGACAGTCTGAGCATGAGCCAATACAAAAAGGAGTTTCAAAGACAGTGTATTGATGGTAAAAGACTGCTAGGGTTAAGCAGAAACAATTTCATAGACTTGGGTGTTACACAAGTTGGCCATAGAATGATCATTGAACGGGAAACTAAAAAGGCAGACATTAAGCAAAAGAATATGCAAAATAACATAATTGCTTCAGAGCATTTGTAAGTGAACTTGACAAGAGGAATTGTGGAACTAAGGTTATGTTCCATGTTTCTGTGTGGACTTCACAATGACCAGTGTTTTAAAAGATGACAGCACAGTGAAATTGCTGTCAAAACTGGATTTAACCGCAGGCATTTCAGCTGTGTAAAGTGACCACAAAACATGAGACAGTGAAAATTGGAATATTTCACAGTGATAAAGTACATGTGAAGTTTTTATAACGGGACCAAACTGTTAATGATGGTTGTGCCTCAGTTAGAACAAATATGTAACCATGGATATGACATTTGTAAATATGTTCAGCAGATGTATATACAGGATATATGATTATAGACGATGCTACGTACTGGTGAGTCCCTCTGGTGGAGTGGGAGGGAGTGTAGCAGTGATTATTTGCGGGCCAAATTGTATAGTTTAATTGTACTACATTAGTTTATTGGCAAAATTATTTGAACATAGATTATTATATCATATTTATTAGTTCAAAGGTATATATTCAGAACAACTCTATAACTGTCTGTATAGATATATCATTATTCTAATTTGATTGTATTAAAAGAAGTACTCACCAATATGAACTTTGCATTGAATGCATTTAAAATATCTTGGAAAAATGTATAATGAACGTGATGTATATTGCTTTGGCTTGATTACCAGGCAAATATGGTGTACAGACAATTTCTAGTATATATTGACCTTTATTAAACATCATATTAATGTTATAGTATACCTAGTATAAACACTGATAACATCTAACTGATAACATGACTGCTGTATGTGCATGTAGGATCAGTGCTGATTTACAAGCCAAGGGAGACTACTCTATATATGATTACTATGTGTATAGTTAGTATATGTATAAGACCTACAGTGCAGTTTTATATAACCCTATGACATTGTATTACATTCCATGTCTTATATTTCTGACTGCAAGCAAATCATTGCACATGCCTACAATCATGCAATTAAAACATCATTTTCTCTTAATGAGCCAGGCCAATGTTAATGAGTATATTAAAATACTGATGAAGTTAACGAGATATAAAAATGCCATTTTTCTGGGAACCATGTTGATGTAAATCAGGTACATATATCATAGTTCAATGTGAACATGCATCAACATACTACATTCCATTTTCTCTGTTTTAACATTCCTGTATACCATTTCAAGACAAGCTGTGCATTTAATGCATATGTGATACATTCAGTTTACATTTTAACGCATATTTTAACTAGGTTTTAAATTGAGAGACAAAAAGTCTCCAGTTTTTATACTCCATGTAATTCATTGTTTTCTACATTTTACTGAATGTTAGTTACTTTATTATAAAGGGCTATGTTCATACAGATAAGTGCCAATGTTTGATAGTGCATAACACAAACATGTAGCAAGATGAGTTTGGTCCACTCAATGGCCGCTAGTATCTGGTGACATTAATTAAATCTGACCTTATCTTCATCTAGCAGTGTATATTATGCTGTCAAACAAAATCTCCATGGGAATTTTAAACATGAAGAAAAATGTTTCTCATTACTCATTCTACCATTAACTACCTTGATTTTTAACCTGCAAAGAGAACATCAACCTATTGGCTTCAGTGATTTTTGTTATTTATCCTCTTTTTGAAATGTGATAACCATTTTAACCAAATAAAAAAAACATTAGGTTACCAAATGATTATTTTTATTTTCTAGAAATGGTTGTGAATTATCCCTTGGTTTTAAGGTAAAGTTATATAAACTCCCATTTCTCAGACTATTTGACAAACATGTTGAAGCAAATTCTCGAAATCCGATCTATATCTATAACATGTACTGGAATTTTACTGAACCTTTTAAGAACTGTTTTTATTTCTTATGATTTGCCAGTGACTAAAACATGAACTATAAGACTGTTTATTGTTATAGCTTGTCTAGTTTGCAGGTACATTCTGATGCGTTGTGAAACATTTGTCATTTCTTCGTGTATACAAACTGTTCAGTGTTATATTTTTTGAAAAAACTATTTATGCATAATCATTCCAAGACTGTAACATATCTTTGTTGATCAACTCTTTGTTTTTTTCTTGTTGTTAATATTAAATACTTATCTAATTACCTTGCCAGAAAGAGAATAAACTTACTCAATATATAATGTATGTTCTATTGTTTTATACTGAGTAGTGTTGGACAGACAACATTTGAGAAATTAGTCTCCGCCACGTTTGTATGAATTGCAAAACACAAATACATTGACATGAGCTGTTTAAGGCTTCAACTCAGGAAGTTTAAATTAGATACAGATTTAGCATAGATTTTTTCTACGGTTGTGCTTATGATTTGTGCTCCTACTGATGTAAGGAACCAATGGGTATGAAGTGTTTCAATAACTCCAGAATTCTCCCACACCAGACAGACTGTCCATTGATGACATGTCATTCTACTCCCACACCAGACAGACTGTCCATTGATGACATGTCATTCTACTTATCTTACACAGAATGCTTCTGCATAGAACTGACAAGGTCTTTTTTATTTGAGTTCCTTCGTTCAATATCTGAGCATAAATTTCTCGGGCAAGGTGGTTGAAATAACGGGAAATGAGTGCATTGATTCGATATTTGAACTGGCCATGGTGCAAACAAGCTATATACAGTATTTGAAATCGCAAATCATCTCTCGAAACCTGAACAGTCAAACTGAATGTACAGACTCAGAGTAAGACACTGATGCATACAAGGTATATACAACATTTTAAGTCATCATCATTGAAACACAGTAAAACTCTTTGTATAGTCTGATGCTCTAACATAGAACAGTAGTATTGAGGCTAACTTAGAAGACATAAACAAAACCAATACAACAAACTCAGTAAGGGTGTATGCTATGGAATTCACGTTTTATTGAAGTCTGATATGAGATGAACATTGGTCAAAGTGGTGAAAGATAAAAAATACATACATGAAAACTGATTTTGTTAAAAGTTTTATATATATATATATACAGCATACCAGTAGGGCATCATATCAGAGTTGACCTACAAAGGTACATCTACAGTCATGTGCAGTATTTATGATACAACTTAAGGGGTGAATGCAAAAAAGTACTAAATGCAATTGAATATAATAGAAGCACATGGAACTCTTTCGCATTCACCTCCTGCATTTCACTAAAATTAATACTAACACAAGCTAGCTTCAACTACAATGGTACAATATTTAGATGATTACATCACATGAACAAAAATAACACAAACATTTGAAACATTTACTAAACATTTCTCATGACTTACTAGCCTTAACAGCTTCCTATGAATGTTTGAAGCACAAAAAAAGCAACAATATATGTTTAATTAAAGATGTGCATGCAAAAATGTAAATGACCGACTTTAAACAGTTCCCTGCTTTAAAAACAATCCCACAGCAACATTAAAGATGCAAATGTGACTTATAGGGTTTAATGATAGCAATCTATACATGTATTAACTCTTTAACAGCTAACTAATGTGGGGTTAAAAGCTTTACCTACACTCCATCATCTATGTCTCCTAGAACCCTTGTTTACTAAGTACATGTATTTCATAAGTAGACGACGATTACATAATTATAAATGTAGAGTAATGTCTATATACAAATCAAGATATACGTATACCTGTTCATATCATACAAAATCTTGACAGCAACACTTAAAATAAATTCCTGATAAGTCTAAACATGTACATTAAATTTCCAAGTAGGTGAAAAGCGAAAAGACTCCATCTGCTTACTTTATTCAATAGCACTTAGAATCCTTTTACATTCACCTCTTACGTAAATTCTTGACAAGTCTATTTAAACATGTATATTTAATGTTGAGGGGGTGAATGCAAAAGGGTTCTATCTGCTTATTTATTAAATAGCCTTTAGAACCCTATCAAATTGGTCCCATCGATGTTTGACTCATTTAACAAAGAAATATACACAGGAACTGTCCTAAGTGCAAATTACTGCATACACAATTAGTTGATTATACTGGAGTTCAAAGCCCTACATGCACGTTTTTCTACATTCCTAACAGGTCGTGAATAGAAACTATAGAAAGTGTGCTGCCAAACACTACTATGACAGTCACATGCTTAAAGCCATATTCAAGCTAATTTGATTTAGGCATTGCACTTATTTAAAAGGTTATCTGTACGTGATCAAGACATAGTATAGTGATGAATGCTATTTTTGCACTTTTGAAATGTTTGCCGGACCTCTTCTAAAGATGCTAACTATTGGTCACAAATGAGAAAATGAATAATTGTGTTTGTTTCATTTTTTAGTAAGGTAAATTCCAGATAACCTTGTATTATAAGCAGCTAACATTTTGAGTTCTGAATTTTTATGTTGCAACGTATTATAATAAATTAAGAGAAAAAAGGTCTGAATATAACATGTTGTTTGTGATAGGTACATAATATATCAACTGCTAGCTGCACAAACAACACATATGATACAAGCAAACACTACACACACATACAGACAATAAATATAACTTTTGCGTCAAACGTTTCCTATCACAGTGAGGCAGTACTAGTGAGCACACAAACTTGTAAACATACGTCAACAACATTTCGTACAGTGCACCTTAATTTTACAACACTTAACCATGCATGAATACACACACCATATTTGATAAAGGACACACACAAATTGAATCATTTATTGGAGACACACAGATCAAGCAATCAGGCATAGTTGTATTATTGTTCTGTCAAAAATACAATTAAAAGTACATGTATGAATATCACAACCTTTACACACAAAGCAAACATTTAAATTAAATTATGATAGTTGTGGAATAGAATAAGGTGCGAAAGAGTTATGATCATGAATGTTATGACAAAAAATGAGAAATGCTTGCCTATACTTGTCTGAACTTATTTACCAGTATCTTTGGAGTTTTTTATTATTATTTTGCAACTTCTTGACAAAATTTGATACATCCTTTAATATAAGTGGTAAACAAGCGTTACACATAGCATGAAATACAGAGTACTAAAAATCCTTAAAATATGCAAATACAATGTTGTGTTGAGATTTAACGCGGGTATTAAATTTTGATACTGTTTCAAGTTACTTAGTTCTAACAAAATCATACAACTATAATACACACCCATCATTATTGCTGAAAGATGAGAATGTGGTCTTTTTGTTACAGAGTATCATTTGACACTGTAGGAAGATATTTATTATACATCAAAAAGTACTACAACTAGATACAAATGGTGCAATTGAGAAGAAAACACCACACACACAAGCAACTCCTCAGGTAATTTCATTTTCCTCAAGTGATAAAAAGTAAAAGCACTTTGTGACATTTATTAAACAGCCAGTCCATCTACCAGTATCGAATGCTGTATTGGTCTTAACCAGGTAAATATGAGAATTTAACAACCCCCCAAATAAGTGATACCGACCTGGGGAATGGAACACGATAAATGGAGTTGACTTTTCTGCCCTCAAGCTTCATACATACATGGCCTGCTTTACACTTATTGTACCACAAGCAAACAATGGGCTGAGTTGATGAAGAAGACAATCCAATTAGTACCAACATGTAGGTATGCAAAATGATCAAGATCTTATATCCTCTACACTTGGTTAAAAGCATTAGTTTCACCTTTACAACAGATATACCAAACTTAGCCTTAGCGTACACAAGATAATGGGAACACTGAATTGATACAGCTATATGATAACTTAGTTTTAAACATGGGAAACTGATATACCACATTCTTTATTCCACAACTGTAATGAATCTAAATCTTAAGGGCTCTTAACTTTGCTAAACAATTCAAAAGTTAAACACTGCAATTGTGAAATATGGCTTGAGGCATTTTTCCATGCAAAGCCGCTGGCATTGTCTCTTTCATATTTTCATTCTCAATTGTAAGGACATTCTTGTGGTTAATATGTAAAATCAATGAAAGCATCCATAAATTTCTGCCAGCGATTCAACAATTCAACCTATTCAGTAAGTGTACCTATCTTTTCAACAGTTCAATGAAAATTTATGGAACGTTACATGTGAACAGCAACTGTAACAGGCCTGTCTGCTAACCACAAATTGTAATCATTTTCACAAAATACAATAAAGCCTTCACCACAAAAGTGCACCAATTAAACCAAATACATGATATTAACACGAACAAGGTCACAGCTGTTGTATGTGACCTGAAGTCTTGGGTTATTTGATACAGTAATGTGCGATATACAGCAATCTGCCAACCTCCAAAAGTGCTAGCTCTACAAGAAGGGCATTGTTTTACAGCTGAATAAATGATGTGGTGAAAACAAAACTGATACTGTACGCTTCTAATTGGAGGGGTAAATGTGAAATGGTTCTATCTCCTTCTTTGTTGAATAGCACTTAGAACCTTACCAATCTCATACCTCAAATTACAATTGCAGTTAAAACAGGTTTTCTCCCAGGCGTCAGTATGTAAATTCATTTCACCAGCAGTGGTTTAATTTCAAGGTTCGAATTCCAGATTGTTAAAACTACCATAAATTTTCAAAGTATTTATGCCACTCTATTTCTACCTGCACTAAAATATAACATACATGTTCTTCAGGTACAGCATCCTTATGCCTCTTAACTTATACATTTGTATATTAAACGTAAGAGAAAGTATATATTGAAATCATGTACATGTAACCATAGAGATATACAAGTGTACATACCTACATATCCTATGATGAAATGAATGATATAGTGTACATTGTAGTTTACATGTTTGACACAAATGGAGTCCACTACAAAATGAAACAATGGAAAATAGCAGGAAAAATTGGTTAATATTACATTGTTTTATATGAGTTGTTATGTTTTGATAAATCAAACAAAGGCTTGATCAAGAATGTGATAGTGATGCTAGACTATCTGATGGTACAACTTGAGTAATGAATGCAAAAGGGTTCTATTTGCTTCTTTATTAAAAAACACGTAGGACCTTTTTCTTTCACCCCTTGATATCAACCCATTATTTACTGTACATTGTTTACTGAAGGGTGAATGCAAAATGGTTCTATCTGCTTTTTTTATTCAATACCACATAGAATCCTATCGCTTTCACTTCTCTATTACTTTAAATTACGAATAAAATGATATCTGATAAATAAAACACACAAGAAAATAAGTTTATAGACGGAGCCGCAGTGTGAAGTTGATAGTACACTTTTTGGATTTCAAAAGATTTAAATCCCTTTACCTCAATAAGAAGATAAAAGTTACCTATATGGTGTACATTTGTACTTTATCAAACTTCAAACACAAGTCTTATGATAAAGTAAAAGTATTTCCCATATGTATCTTTAAACCACACGATAAACAATCTCATCTTATCTTTTTTATTAAATTTGTAAATGGCTTTTGACTTAAATGTACAGCAAACAAACAAGGCAGTTAGATACAACCTGACATAGTTGTAATTCTGGACCGATGTAGACCCTTTTTTGATGATCGATTAACATACAGTTTTACTAAAGTCTTCTTACACTGCCTTGATAGAGATAAACAGAGAGCAAAATCGTGTCTCTTTTAAAAAACAGAATGAACAGTTTTACTTGAGTCTTTATTTCAGTGCCTAAATAGAGATAATGAGGGAAAAATACATTTCTTACAAAACCAGAATGAAGATAGTTTACTAAATTTAGTCATCTTTAACAAAGTCAATATCTAAGGAGCAGATGACATTATCCCTTATAATTAGAAAAAAATAATCACTGAA
>ENA-OREC01002091-OREC01002091.1-marine-metagenome-genome-assembly--contig:-NODE-2091-length-10746-cov-13.334895_pt1 | contig 10746 bp, 7 predicted proteins | sample MGYA00248626_ERZ508543 | MGnify/ENA primary metagenome ERZ508543 (study PRJEB26211, sample SAMN05518279) | marine metagenome | isolation source: Puget Sound, Washington, USA | host: Bankia setacea...
TGGATGTTGTAGTCAGATAATGTGCGACCATCTTCCAACTGTTTTCCGGCAAAGATCAATCTCTGCTGATCTGGGGGAATTCCTTCTTTGTCTTGGATCTTGGCTTTTACGTTTTCAATGGAGTCGGATGGTTCAACTTCCAATGTGATGGTCTTGCCTGTGAGGGTCTTAACAAAGATCTGCATGATTGCCTGCAACGATAGAAGTTAGGACATTAGGGATATATATTCAACAAAATAAACTGTTGTTTAATAAAACAAATGTTTCTCGACTGCGTGATTTTTTAAAGAAATAACTTTTGAACCTGTCTTGAAAAAAAAGAAGATTACATCGGTGCCCACAAACAAGGCGGATGTAACTTTACCATGTATTCGACATCTTTACTTACAGTGTAACAAATAAATAACGAACAATTTTCATTGTTGTGTAAAATTTCAAGATGGCCGCTTTCTGCGTTCCATTTAATAAGCGCATAAGCAGATCCGTTCTAAATAATTCCAGTTTAGCCAGACAGATTATGAATAAAATACGATAGCAAGAAAAAAACAGTTTAGAACTATCGTGAAACAAACAAAGCATATTAACACTTACTTTTCTTGATATATCCCGTTTGTTATTGTGTTGTTTCTTCTATGTTCGTATCGCTGTTTATGACTTGCCAACCCCGCACGTTCGTTCTTATAGATGTGATGACGTCATCGATTTTAAAAATAGACATGCGTTGTGCGAGTTGCGACAGGCTCCGAACATTCGCGAATGAGAAATTTCGGCCAATGAATGTAATCCACGTGCTATTGTCCGTATCTTCGCTTCCTGTGTGCATGACATACACGGTAAAATTACAACTTATTTTGATAAATCTTTGAATGTTGGCCTAAATTACTATTCTCCATAGTGTTGAGACGTTTTACAAAGTGAAGCACGTTTGGTATGAGTTTGCACGCTGATTATTTACTTGTTTTGTTGGCTTGGTGCATTTGCAACTTATGTGAAAACAGGGTGGTGGGGAAATGTTTACAAAAATCGCCGGGTGCATATAGACGCGAATGACATGAAATGTATCACACCTTATTCAATGAGATTGGCCATAGTTTCAAACGTGTGAAAGTCCTTTTGTTTTCTTAGTGAAAGGGAGCAGTGTCCATTCAAACTGCTGAAAATGTGCTTCTCAAAAAGAAATTCACGTGTTGTTGGGACTTGGATTTGGCAATGCATCGTTCATTCGTTGACTCATATTTTTAATAAACAAGGCTTTGGAGATTGTATGTGTAGGCATTTAGTAGGCGTATTGATGGGGGGCTTATTTCCATTGGATACGGACAAAACCCCTCCCGCTCATTTTTGACAAGGCGGTTATGGTTATAACACACAAACTTTTCATAAATCGCGGTATCAATAGGTTTTCGTTGGTAGACTAATTTAGTTGCAATTGATTTACTGTATTAATTTCATTCCAATACCTATGCAAAATGGTTTGTTTTGGTGACGAAAACGCGTCTGCATGTACATTCGCGTTCTAAAAATAGAAACGGTCTGAGTACAAGCTAGCCCACTGCCTTGACAAGCAGACGTTCTACTTCTACAATGAATCGTTTAAAATATCATTAATATGAAATATAACGCGCATATCTACTGTATAGCTTGTGTTTTCTTTTTGTGCTAATGCAACGTTTAAAGTCATCCTGCATTGTTAACATCATTATCACGTTTTCCGCGTGCAGCGGCGGTTTTATTCTGTAAACAAAAGTTGCTAAATCATCTTTCAATAACACATGATCCCCGATTATGTAAGCATTGTATATCGAGTGACCCGTTGACACCGCCTCTGGAAGATTAACTGGTGTCAAACTTGGCTAGGAAATACACAGAGTACGATTTTCACAGCTTGCACTGTGTATACCGCGATCGTCTGCTGACATTTTCACACAATATACTGGAAAAATATTTGGGAGCTACGCGGAGACCAGTGTTTAATGGAGTCGCAGTGTATTAAGGTCAATATTCTGTTATAGACTTGCGTACGGTCGTATTATTTTGACTTAATTTTTGACCGGATGTCCGTTAACGGAAGCCCTGGATAATCAAAGTTGATGAAAGAAAACACATGGCAAGGGAAGGCAAAAGCTACCCCCTAAATAATTCATATTCTTTAATGACTAAGTTTTGTTTTGTCTTTTCAGAAGAATCAAAATGAATATATACTGGAAGTTTGTGTTGGTGGCTGTTCTTGGCTTGTTTGTTCTCACAGCTGCAGAATCAGATTTTGATGATGATGACAACACTGACGGTACTGTTGAAGATGAACCAGAAATAGCTGCATTGCCTGCAGAAAAGGTAAACCCTTTTAACTGTTCTAACTGATTTATTTTTTTCACTTTAAGGAAAAATGGTTATTGTCAAATCTTGTCTACTGTTGATGCTTTTTGCATTTCACATAAACTTTAATATTGGTTGTAACTTGTTGTGTTAATTCCCCTAGGAGGAAGATCTGTTTTTAAGACAGTTTGACAAGCATCTGAATCTACCATTGACGCACTTGTGAATTTTACAGTTTATAAAAAAATGTATACAACTTGTTGATTTTTCTTTTCAGCCAAAGTATGAAACTCCCAGATTACCAAAGAAGACATTCTTCACAGAGCCTTTTGATACCAAGGATTCTTTCAATAAAAAGTAAGACAACTATTTCCAATAAAGACAAAACATGCTTATTACTAAATTTAATTTTTTGTATTAATTTATTAGCCGCATTTTTGGAAGAAAATTTCGGCTTATAGATTGATGAAATACGGGCGGTCGGACGCCTTGCGTCATTAACAATTTGCCTTAAAGTTTTGTTACTCTAATAACTTTTTCATTAGTCAACCGATTGACTTCATACTCACCCACATTGTTGCTTAGGTCAAGATGTTTTCACAAACATGCATCATTATGACCATGACTTTCAGATGACCTCGACATTTAACATTGTTCTTTAACAAGTTTATCATTTTGCGTTAAAGTTTTTTATTTCTGTAATAACTTTGTCATTAGTCTATGGATTTACTACATACTCACACACAATGTTGCTTAGGTCAATACCTTTTTACCATCGTGACCTTGACCTTCAGATGACCTTGATATTCAACATTGTTCTTTAACAATTTGTGTTTAAGTTTTGTTTTTCAGTTAAAACCTTTTCATTAATAGACAGATTTACTTCATACTCACACACATAATTGCTTATGTCGAGAACTTAACACTGATGTGCCACATTGTGACCTTCAAATGGTAGGGTTTGCATTGTACTAAGAAACATTCATTTGTGTTGAAAAATAAGGAGAAAATATAAAAATCTGGCTTTAATGCATTTCCCTCTTGTTTATTTTTGGCTAGTTCATGTGCACAAAGACCTCATCACTTTGTTGCATTAATTCATGTGTTGTATTGAAACATGATTGATGAAGATTCACAATATCATATAGATTCAAAGCGTGTCCTTGAAGAGTCATTGGTTCAAGCTTTCTGTGATATATTTGTAAGAAATTATACATAGATTTAAATTGAAACACTTCTGTTTTATAGATGGACACCATCACAAGCCAAAAAGGACATTGTGGAAGAGGACATTGCCAAGTATGATGGTAAATGGTCTCTAGAAGAACCAAAGGAATCATCACTGGAGGGTGACCTGGGTCTTGTTTTAAAGGTGAGTTGCCGTCGTAAAGTTGTTGATATGATGATAATGTCATGAAGTTTTGTAGTAAAATCGGAAATTGCAAACACAGTATCATTTCACAAATATAAGAACAAAAGATTGATACTAGTCTTTTCCTCTTAGTATTTTTCATACAGTGAAGTTCTGCTTATAAGACCATAAAAAACACACACATCAAAATCTTAATAGCAAGTAGTATGTAAATTGTAAACATCTATTTGAAAAAGAAAATATGTAGTCATAATATTGATTAGTTGCTTGTTTAATGTTTTGAAGCCTCACCAATAAGACCACATTTTGTTCCTAGTGCTCTTTCAGGACATGGTTTAAAAGGAAGGGATACACATCCGGCACAAAGTAGAGAGTTTAAGAAATTAGTAATTGCATTATGTATTTTTTCGAATTTCCTTTTTTGATTTAGACTCTTTCTTGTGTTATTGAGGTGGATGAAACCATTCTCACAGCCCTATCTTTCCTCACAACATTATGGATGGATGGTAAATGAATATTTGTGCCTCTTTTTCAGTCAAAAGCCAAACATCATGCTGTGTCAAGTAAACTGGCCCAACCATATGAATTCAAGGGAAATCCATTCATTGTCTCGTAAGTAGAGTTAAGTAGAATGGATATATGAATCTGTTAGAAAAGTGAATTGTAACATACCCTTGTACAAAAATGTTTTTGGGAAGTAAAGTTGCTACAAGGCGTAAGACAGATTACTGATTTCAGTATGTCACATTAGTGTAGTGTAGATTCATGAACCTATCTGATGTTTTTGATTTAAAAGGTTTAAGGGTATTTCAGTAAACATAATGTTTTATGAATCCTGGTAATGTGTATGTTATGTTGTTAACCAGAATTTCATGTTGTTTAATTGTGTTTGTTTAGATATGAAGTGAAGTTCCAGAATGGTATTGACTGTGGAGGTGCTTATATCAAACTGTTGTCAAAGGCTGATAAATTTGATTTGGTAGGTATTAACAAGTTTATTTATCTTTTTGAATAAATTATCAACAAAGAATTGTAGTTTTGTGCTCACTCTGCTTTGCCTTGAACAGCCTTTTTTAAGGGATGTGCTCATAATTGTTCGATTGGATTTTTTTGTTTTGAAATCACTAATTTTGTTTCAGGGTACTATTTTACTAATACTAGGGCTCTTAAGCAAAAATTTTACGTAAAGTTACGCAATCATTTTGTATCTAAAAAAACTTTAAAACAGCTGATCACGTCAACAAATTAAAGTTATCTCATTAGAAAGAATTTCCATCTTCTTTTCTTTGGCTTACCATAAGTTGTGATTGTTTTTTGCTGTTTAAGAGCAGTTCCACTGATTCTATGATTAATTATTTCAGAAATCATTCCATGATAAAACACCATACACAGTGATGTTTGGACCAGACAAATGTGGACTCGATTACAAGGTAAGGAGTTCTATAGCCCCCCAAACAACAACACACAAACAAAGTCATGTATGATATCTCATTGGTGTGCAACCTCATTGAAAGCAAACAACAGCGAAGTTTACCACACCAATAACTTTACATGACTATAGTAGCTGTAATTATGTGTGAAGCAGGATATGAACATTGTCTGAATCTTTACTCGTTCTGCTTATAGAATGGTTAAAACAAGAAAAAAGCAAGAGAAATGCATTATAGATTTCAAACTATCGACTATATCCCTGCATCCAAAACCACGATAGGACAAGTGGGATTTTGGTGCACTGTTAAGCTTTACTGATAATTCATATACATTTTGTTTCAGTTTCACTTCATTTTCCGTCATGTGAACCCTAAGACCGGAGAAATTGAAGAGAAGCATGCAAAGAAACCGGCAGGAAACTTGGAAAAATACTTCACAGACAAGAAAACCCATCTATACACTCTTGGTAAAGTAGCACTTAGTTTGATAGTAAAAACGACAGTTTCGCTTATAGTAGCTATCACTTACCTGTTAATGTAATCTTGAAGTATTTGGAAGTAAACATGATACATGTTATAGCACTTATAGAAATGATCATTTACCTGTTGAAATAATCTTGAAATGTACACATATTCATGATATACATCAGGGTTTGACACTAACTTTTCAAATCAAGGCCCTCGGACTCCTAACCTTTCACATCAACGAGTCCGAAATTTAAAACATCAAAATTCATGCACATGTGTATATAATGGGAGAAGTTAAGGCTTGTTGTATCCTTTAAGAAATCGTTCATATGCAGTTATACCTGTTTATATGTTGTGTTCCACGGGTCACACGATTGAGGTGTTCAAGTTTGCATCTAAATACTTTTAATCAGTTTTAAAATATATTTAAACGACTAAAATCCGCAACGCGATGTCGCCATTCACAAAATCGCCATGTCGAAAACGCTTCATTCTTCGAGCCAGAATGCTTTTGTGGTTCTTAGTTAAGAAATACTGAAACGTTCTGAAAGCTAAACAATGGTTTTTGACAATGTAATAGTTTTATCACTACGTCCCTGTGGTAGGCCTACTTGTAAAAAGTCTGACACAGGCCTATAGACTTTTTGAATTGTTTTAACACAATGGAGCGTAGTATGCAAGAAAGAAGAAATAATGACCATCGTGTTTTATACATACATCCCCTACTGATTGACTATATACACCTTTAGCTTTAACTTTAGCTATTTCTTGGCGTGGCAATTTTCACATGTGGCGTGAAGATACTTCTTAATGAATTTAAATTCAGTAATAATACCAAGTTCCGAAACGTTTCCTTAAATAGTGAATAATGAAGTCTCCGTCGTCTTGTTAAAGACAGTCTTTCGATCATTATTCTGTATGTCAGGGGAGATCACTACATAAGCCTAATCTCATTGCGATTGAGAAGCGATATTTAATAAGTGTCCGACGGACTGCCTGGCCGTGTAATTCTGAAGTCCAACGCAATATTTAGGGGTCTCGGACTCCCGGACTATCGTTAGTGTCGAACGCTGCACATTACTCTAATGTTTTCTGTTGTACATTCTTTTTTACTTGCAATATATTTGGCTGACTTAGGAGTATTTTAATGAAGCTCAAATATGTCTACCAAAGATCATTATAATATTGTTTTATCTTTGAACATTTTATGAAGTTTTACATGGCTGGGATCAGTTATTTGACTGTGAATACAGTATGACTGACATTTTGTGCTGGCTGGAATTATTTCATAGAGAAATTCATTTTACTATGATACATGCTTTGACAAGAACGATATTATTTGACTTTGTTATTTTTGTTTGAATTACGTTGGACAAAGAATTGTAATGTTGACTGAATATTTGGTTTCCTTTTTTCAGTGGTCGGCCCAGATAATAGCTTTGAAATGTTGATAGACAACACCGTGGTCAACACTGGTAACCTATTGAATGATGTCAGGTAAGTTCTGCATAATGTATAACAAATTGTTCAACAGGCACATGTTTTTGAATATAGAAGTGGTTAAGTATTTCTTCTGTCTAAATGAATAACGGTTAGCTATTTGGTATGCATGCTTTCAGTCACAAATAGGTCAAGTTTCAAGCTTATCTGATACCCTTTAGCAAATTTACATATGATATGAGGAAAATATAACAACATACACAAGTTCTCAATTTATGTATACCAGGCTGTATGGTAATCAGATGTACAACACAGATTATAATTAAGGTTCAAACAAGTAAGAAAACTAGCTGCTTCAATATACATATACCATAGGGTTTTACTGCAGGGCTATATTTCACAAGTTTGGAAACAGGCCTTTATTAGTCATTTGTGGGAGCCATGTAGAAAAAGAAAAGAAAAAGGGAAACCAAATGTTGATGTAAACTCTTAACATTAACAAATAAAACTGCCTGATTTTAAAATGAATTTTGCAAACGGAACTTATTCTGTAAATGGCTACAGTTTAAATATGAGGAAAGTCCGATTAACTTATAGATAACTGTTTAAAGAATTGACTAAAATGTACAGTTGACATCAGTTTGAAAGATGAGACATTGATTAAGTTTCATTTAAACCAGTTGAGTGACACTTGTCCTTGATTGCATCTGATAAATAGTAACTTTACAATCATTCAATCTGTTCTAGACAATCAACACCCTTACAATTAATTGATCATTGAACATCAAGCCTCATGTTAAGATAAAATGCGAAAATCTTTCAGAAAATACTTAAAACGTCTAGGAAATGTCCATATTGTGTTAATTAAACTTGAGGTATGAACTGTCTCTTTGATAGTTTTGTTTTACAGTTTAATTATTTGACATGTGTCTAAACAAAAGCTGCTTGATAATATCATTTTGACAACTATGCAATATACAGTAAAGTTCTGCTAATAAGACCACCCATGGGGCCGACCCAAAGTGGTCTTAATAGCGGGTCGGTCTTAATAGCGGGTCGGTCTTAATAGCGGGTAGGTCTTAATAGCCAGCCCTATGGTATGACCTACTCTATGTGTGACTAGACTTGCTCATGTACCTAATAATTATGGTGTATTTTTTTTGTGTTGGATATTTGTATTTTTAAAACTATATATTATAATTATTTTATATTTTAATTGATTGAATTATTAAGTTAAACTATAGAGAGTAATTTAAATATCATGTAATAATAACAGCACAAACATGTAATCAGCTAAGAAATTGTAGAGTGGATTTCAACTCAAACATGTACATCACAGAGAACACATTCTTTCTTTTCTCTCTGTTTTGTACTGTTACAAAATACTCAAAACAGTCTATCATAATTGTCTAGGACATTGGCTCTTCTTAACAGGATAATGTGCACCTGCTATAAAATAAGCATTTGCATAACAAATGTCTACCAAATTTAAACAGCATATTATTTCCAGCACTAAAACGATTTCCTCATGCAACAGTAACAGTCAATTACTCGAGTTTAGCCTATGACAAGTTGCTCTTATAACTGTCTTTGACTGGTGTCAGTACTCTACTTAATTTAATCAACATGATCTATTAAATTCAGCTCCAATTTACAGAATTATCATTTCAAATATGTTTTATACGAAAAACTCACCATCCGAAAAATGTGTAACAAACAATCTCGGCCGTCTTTTAATCTAACAGATGAGTAAACTGTTGTTGATGCCTTCAGTCAATCCAAATTGGTCCCTCAAGTCCATTGTGTGTTCAATATAAACCCTCTCAAATATACCAATTAGTGTCAATTAAATGTTTCTTGTTTGCCCCTCAGCTAGTTTGCACCTCTGCTGACGAGTGTAGTAAATGGGTTCAGGTGTGTAAACAGTGGGTGTGGGATTTATACAACTGTGAAAGTGGTCTCAATAGTGGACCTCAAAACAGCAATAAACATGTCATTTGGACCAGAAAGTGGTTGTAATACGTAATAGCGGGATGGTTGCATTATAGGGACCCACAACCATTGATTTATATAGGGGGAAATTCGGGATTAAGAAAAAGTGGTCGTAATTTGCGGATGGTCGTATTATCGGACCGGCTGTTAATCGGAACTTTGCTGTACTTTGTTATATTTGGGCGTACCGGTTGTTAATCGGAATTTTACTGTACTTTGTTATATTTGGGCGTACCGGCTGTTAATCAGAACTTTACTGTACTTTTTTATATTTGGGCGTACCGGTTGTTAATCGGAATTTTACTGTTCTTTGTTATATTTGGGCGTACCGGCTGTTAATCAGAACTTTACTGTACTTTGTTATTTTTGGGCGTACCGGCTGTTAATCAGAACTTTACTGTACTTTGTTATATTTGGGCGTACCGGCTGTTAATCGGAACTTTACTGTACTTTGTTATATTTGGGCGTACCGGCTGTTAATCAGAACTTTACTGTACTTTGTTATATTTGGGCGTACTGGTTGTTAATCGGACCTTTACTGTACTTTGTTATATTTGGGCGTACCGGTTGTTAATCAGAACTTTACTGTACTTTGTTATATTTGGGCGTACCGGTTGTTAATCGGAACTTTACTGTACTTTGTTATATTTGGGCCACTTTTGTTAGTACTCTTGTAAAACACTTAATGCAAACCTTCTAGCTCACTTTAGACTTGTATTTATGTTCATTTTCTGATCTTATCTTGGATGACTTTTTACCCTTAACATTGATTAAATTTAGTGCCTGAGAAACAATAATGATTTTATGGTAGATATTAAAGATACAACCAGGGTTCTTTCACTCTTGAAAGCTAAAATGTTAGTATGACATAAAATTAGTTGAAGTATTTGACATTGATAGATAATTGTGCATACTTATAGTAATACCTACTGTCTGTCAACAATGCAAGTGAATAAAAGAAGTCATAGTAGACAAATGTACCAGGGTTCTTAAAAGTTGGCATGTTGTTTAAAGTCAGATAGATAAAAACAGATCAAGATATTCCTGAAGTTTGTGTTTGTGTACCTGATTCATAAATTTGTATGCATAAATCTGTTGAAAGTTGTCCACTTGAATTGTTCATTGCTTGTGAATGAGGGGGTATCTGTATGTATTTGTTGTTTTATATTTACAGTCCACCAGTTAACCCACCCAAAGAGATTGATGACCCAAATGAGAAGAAGCCAGAAGATTGGGATGAGAAAGAAAAGTACGTCTTTTATTTATTTATAGTTTGAGTATGATGTAAGCAATAATGTAATCCAACTATCCAGACGTTGAGTATGGCAGTGATTGTTGTGTCAATGTCATAATTTAGTTCTGGTAAAATAACTCACTTTGTTGACATCTTTAAAGTGACCAGGTTTAATGTCTGGTTTCGTTAACAACAATGTGATACAAACATCACTGGTTTTACTAAAAGCTTGTACGTTTTTTCTTCTATGAATTTTTGGCAAACATTAATGAAACTATATGACTAACAACTTGATTTGACACAGTTATGGATGCTCCATCAATACATTGAACCACTAGTCATCTCAAATATTCAATAAATACATGATAAGATTTAAAAATAACGTGAATTCAGTACAGTAGCAATGTTATGTTACTGACAGTGCCCCAGATAAGAATTGATGTAATAGGGTATTTAACTCCCTAATTTTTAATTAATAGAGTGAAATCGAAACT
>ENA-OREC01002092-OREC01002092.1-marine-metagenome-genome-assembly--contig:-NODE-2092-length-10746-cov-12.946574_pt1 | contig 10746 bp, 4 predicted proteins | sample MGYA00248626_ERZ508543 | MGnify/ENA primary metagenome ERZ508543 (study PRJEB26211, sample SAMN05518279) | marine metagenome | isolation source: Puget Sound, Washington, USA | host: Bankia setacea...
TATTTTACCTTCGTTTTCAAAAATGTACGAAGAGATATATTTGGTCTTTATACGTTCATTATGTATATTTGTTGATAAATTAACTGTCTGTTATACGTTCATTCATTTTCTTTAATATCAAATATGAGTATAATATTACTTTAAGTTTTAGATGTTTACGAATCAAATTAAAATTTTGAACTGTAAGCTTGAAGGTCATGGTTGGTATCTAAGTGTTAAAGAGAAATGTGTTTTGCCATACAGATAGACACAACTGTTAAGTTACAGTATTTGAAAATGTGATGTTTGTTGTGAGTTTATCCAAGGGAGACAAATGTGTTTATCCCAGTACTGGTGTTGTCTCCCTTGTATCATAGTGTCATCATTTGGATTTTACTTTCAAATTTCCCTACTGGTCCCTTTTCTCTGGTGTGTTTACTTGTGTGTGTGTGTGTGTGTACAGTTCAGTGTTTTAAAATCCCCTAATGATGCCAAAGATGAATTTAAAGGTGTTGCAAGCAATGAATTTCGATGTGTTATTTTTCCCCCATTTTATTGTGTATGTGTAATTTGATAACAACAAATTGTGTCATAAATGGGTTATATATAATAATTTTACATTACTTTGTTAGTAAGATATATTATACAGTGTATGTCCATCAGGACTGCTTCAGTTTGTTCCCTTTGTACGCTGATAACAAAACTTTGGAAAATAACAATTAACACAAATTGATATTTCAAGGCATTTTATACTTTTTCATTCTTAACAACATACAGTTTTTTCAAGCACTGTAAACAAAAATAAATATACACACATATTTCCAACATTTGTACATACAGTTGTTTCCAATAGCAACTCAAAATGAATATGCGAATAAAAACACTACAACTTTGGAGAAAGAAATGTGGAAATAGAAAGAATGTAAGAAAAATAGATAGAACATGTGTATTCTATATGTGGGTTTATCCAAACAAACAATATATTAAAATGTTATCAAAACTTGTGAACTAGTTAATACAAAACTGTACAAAAATGTATGGATTTCAAAACCATACACACTAGTCAATGACAAAAAATATGACTATCAAAAAATACTGTAAACATGACACGTGTGAGATTCTACTACAATACTGTTAATTTGTTCACAACCCGTTTTGAAAGGAGAGTCAATGTATGGCAGTCAATAAAAGCACTAAACACGTGAAAGTCCGGCATAAACACTGGCAAGATTCTATGGACATTGCACATTTTGTAGTAATACTGAGTTAGGAATTGTTTTTGGTTCACAGATTTGCCAAAGTTTGGATCTGAGGTTTACCAGCGCGATCCTTCTGTCTAAAACTGTCACTGAACTTCTTAAATTTGCGGATGACAGCTTTCTTGTCCATAACTTTAGTTTCACCCTGTAGATTGGTTGTAGCCGCAGATGAGAATAGTTGACGTTTGCTGTTAGGTTGTCCATTGGCTGGAGTTGGCTTTGGAGTGGAAGTTTTAACGTCAGGCGTCTTTGATTTGCGTCGGAATCTGAACAAGTTTTTCAATGGCTGAGTTTGTTTTGGGACTTTGAAGACAGCACCATTTGGGCTAGGAATATTCTGTACTTTTGGTGAATTTGCTGGGACCTGCATGTTTCTTGGGAGAAGTTTTACATATGGAGCACGTGTATTGATGTTTGAGTCAGAAGATTTGGCGTCGCTCGTAGTGGACACGCTGACGTGGGAACTACTGCTGGCGTTTGTTCCCGGTGAGTTGTAAGGAGCGTTAATACCACTACTACACACACTGTTTGGACTGTCTGTAAGTATAGAGTCTATGTTACCACTACCCTGAGAAGTACCAGCGTTAGGATTGTCATTACTAGAACTAGACTTTCCTTGACAATCGGGCCGTTCACCACCGGCTGAGTATTCATCATCACTGAAAGACACAGGCACACTTTGTTCTTCATTGTTCGATGTCCCCACACTAGTTAGATCGGGGAGTGAGTTTCTTCGGGCATCCATGGATGAACTACCACTAGATTTATCTTGGAGCTTTACACGTGTACTGGATCGTGGTAGAGTGTTACACCTGAGTACACAATCGGTCATGTCACCACACATACTTTCTACAAACAAAGCTTGTTCACGACATGTGTCACTAGGCTCTATCGCTGATACATTGTCTACTATGGTCTTAGAGCAGGGTTCCCCGAGAAGTTCATGTAACTTATGATCTTTGCACAACTGTTCACAATCACTGTCCTTAGAACTCGCACTATGATTACGACCACGTTTTCTTTGAGGTAGAGGAGGCCTAACGTTCATTTTCTGTGGCGACACTTTCTTCATGTAGGACTCTTCCAAACTAATGTCTTGATCTGAACCACTGTTATCCTCATGTATGGACCATGTAAACACACTATCGCAGTCATTATCACAAGCATTACGTAAGTCAGTATTGTCATGTTGGATGACGGAGATGGTTGGTTCAGCACCACAAGGAACCATGGCTGGGAGATCAGGTATGATCATTGTAGAGTTAGCCATAGGTAGAGACTTGTGTCGGCTGCCACTAGATCCACTGGAGCCGGATGATAGGAATGATTCATTCAACATAGTAGAACAGGCACGAGGGTTGGAGCCATTGGTTCTGTTTCTACGCCCGCTGCCATTTGAGGACTCAGACTCGTAGATAAGGGTGGATGAAGCCTTAGGGAGCAATGAGTTGCCGTGATAACTAGCCTTTCCACTACTAGATGAGGAGAAACTAGTGTCTAGCATTGTGGAGTTAGCTATCGGTTTGGATGATATCTTCTTGTTGGATCGGGTGTGACGGTAACGTTGAGCACGATCCCGTCTCTGGCGATGAGGTGTAGAGAAGTAGTCAGACCCTGAGGTAGCGGATGGTGGTGGTGCCATAGGTTTCACAAATGCTGGTTTCTCAGGTGATGCTTCTTTACCCTCGACATGACGTGTAAGTATTGTATCGGTCACTTCACATGGTGAGTTATCCTTCGCAGCGTAACTTGTCACTATAGAGTCAATCTTTCTCTGCCTATCTACCGTGAAGTCTGAGTAATACTGTAAGCGTGACATGAACTCCTTATCTAAGTCATAACACTCTGGCACAATCTGGTTGTCTGTCGACTCGTCTGACTTTGGGTAACCGTCAGAGCTGGACATACGATGTGAACTACTACTGCTCTCACATGAACTAGTAGGTGAAGAGGAGTCAGTAGATGGTGATGTCTTATCCAGACTAGGTATCGCTTCAATCACAGGAGTATCATTGTCATTAAGTTCACTATGTGGAGACTCAAGGTAGTTACTATTGCTATCAACTAACATTGTCTTGGTTGATAAGTTGGACACATTCAATGGTAAACCGTCCGATTTGTTTACTAGTGCATCCAAACTCTCTGGGAACATCGAACACGTCTCGTCGCTACTGCTATCTGAGAGGCAGTATGTGGACATGGTTGGTGTCTGTCTAAGGAAGGTTGGAGTCTCTAGTTTGGTCACCTGTGTCAGAGAAGCGGCTGTTGTCTTCAGGAAAGATGGTGTAGACGGAGGAGCCATGATGCCAGAGTTTGTATCAGAATCGACCCCAACAGTATCGAGTAGATGATGAAACTTGGACGCGATATCTTCAATCTCTGTCTGTAGTAGTTGTTCTTGTTGCTTGATGCTGATCTGAAGGTAGACAATAATAATCAGGTTAAGTTCATTGTCAGTTATGATCACATGTTGGTATATTCCCAATTGGCAAGTCAACTAGAGACATTATAGTTGTGCTCAGCTGTAGCTCCAAGACTCAAATAACCGTATATGAACATTGAGGGTAGTTTTATATGTTATACAAGTGTGTGGTTACCTAGGGGACCCAGACTGTCTGTATTGAAACAGGGCCTTAACTGATCAATATGACCTTATCAGATGAGAAGCTGGCCAGTTTATTTGCATTGATTTAAATTTTAGGATAAACTTTAATAAGATTTACAAACATTGTACAACGCCTCCTGTTCTTTACACCCTAGGTTTCTATTGCCGTGGACACAAACATCCTTAAAATGATATAATCTGTCTCAATACATGGGGACAAAACTACTATCTGCAGCGTTTCAATTCATCAAATCTTAATCCATGTTTCCGCTGTTCGAGTCGACTTTCATTTAAAAGCATTTTTTATAAGAGAGAGAAAGAGAGAGAGAGAGATATGGTATTTACAAAAGCTGAGGCCCCGCAACCCCGTAAATCTCCTATCAAAAGATCTGAACATGACATCTGCTGGTATGATCAGATTTTAGTTAATTGTAAAAAAATTAGTTAATCTGAAAATCTTTTTGTCACTTGTATTTTACAGCCAATAATGTCTTGTAAATATGTGATTCTTTTCAATAGAACCACGAGAGGCAGCAACAGTTTCAGTACTTTAGTTTAATTTTCCCACATTTTATATGAGATAGTATGCACATAGCAACAAATAAATCGTTTTACTGATCGCTTAACTAGCTGGGTCCCTTATTGAAAGTGAGGCTAATTTATTCACCATCATATCAACTGTTGCCCCTTATCCATATCCACTATTTCCCTAACCAATGGTAAAAGCTGTGAGGGTCAAACAAGATTTGATTGAAGTTGACCTGACAAGAAATTAACATAGTGACCAAAATGTCCATTTCTGTGGTCATTTAGACACTGTGCTGACCATTGGACGAGTCAGAAATGTTTGACTTGTCTCTTTTATAGCAAGTTTGTGATATTTCTGCATCATTTATCGCCTAATAATAACTTCAGCCTCATTTAATTTATTCAGTTATAAGAAGATTGGGGTGACAGAATTGCGCGGCATAAACTCGTAAAATTTTAATAAAAACATGTTCACGCTATCAGTGCCTACAAATCAGAGGTTATCCAAAGTATTATCCTGGCCGTAATTATCTGACAGACTGACGACAGGTTCTACTTCAATCTCTTAATACATGTTACACAAGGACTAATTGGAAATTTTGTTGAAACATTCTAACTCTCAGTTACATTGAATACAGAAGTGTTATAGAAAGTCGGCAGCTCAACTGAAAATATTGCTGCTAATGGAATAATCAAATCTGAGGGGTAAGGGTCATTCACTTGAAGTGCTCTAATCATGGGGCTGATTAAATAGGGCTAGCACACAGGGGTCAACAATAATTAATTATATCAGGCTGACCCCTGCTATGTCATACTTATTAGAAAACGGGGAAACTAAAGGGAAGCAACTGTGAATAGTAATAGAAGCCTGCAGGATGCGAGATAATGATCACAGTTGGTAGTTATTTACCCATCTAGGTGTGAGATCTATGTAAAAATGTGGTAATCACTGTACGGCCAATAGTTTACAGCTAAAAGGTGTTATTTACAAACAGACCTGGTCATTACATAGCACAGTTCGCCTCCAGTGGTGACTTTGATCTATTCAATATCACAGAGGTAACAAAAGCCTGGTAGGAGTCAAAATATGAATTATTGATTTTGTAAACATGACTGCTGTAACAATAAAAAGGAAAAAACTGTTCTTTTCTCACCCCTTGATGAATGCTTATATTTTATTACTGTTACACATGCTGAGATTTTATAGCTGTCCTTATTGTTTGGTTGGATTAATGTAGATTTCGTTAATGTATATGAACTAAAATGAACTTTACTATTTAATCATCTCAATAAACAGAAGCCAGTACCCATATCAAAATGTTGATTGAAAGATTAGTAGAACTAACACAGTTGTCATCCGGCATGGTTTTGTTTCCCTGACTAGTTTGAATGATTGAATTATAAGAGAAGATTGAAGTATTGTACACACCATATCAGCTTGTAGCATGAGGTACATTTCGTCAGGAGCCATTGAATCGCCTTCGCCCGTGGCCATTCCAGACTGTAAACGATCTGAAAGTAAACAAATACAATGGTTAGCATAATGTTTTAAACTTTTAATTTACACTAACGAGATACAATTAATGTTATCAAGTTATTAGCAACTCTCTATAACAAAAAAATATTTTGTATACTTGTATACTGTAATAAATCATGTTATACACAGTAGAATCTATAACTGACAATTAAATAAACAATTATTATAAGTATTAATGCAAAAGAATATAACAACATAATATACTGAATTTATCAAATGAGTTGTCTATTTTCAAGTAGGAAAAATAAAAATTCTTTTTCTTCTACTTCAGTTTATAATATCTTAAATTGCCACTAATTGCACACTTTGACTATAATTACCTGTATCAATAGCAATGACAAATCCATCATTAGTATGTGTATATAATAAGTTAACCATTTAGACCTCCAAGTCAACCCACACACAATAATCCTAAACTACATATAATGTCACAGTCACTGATGTATAGATTTACACTAAGAGTCACTCGATGTCATATAATATTTCCCCACATCAAGCAAGTACAAAGTATTTATCTGTCACTTTCTCAAGATTCTTGTTAATACTATATCACTATCCTACGATTTCCCCTGCACACTTTACTGTCTATGATATGACTGATGGTTTAACACTCTCCACACTTCTCACATCCATTACAATCTCCCATCCATTCACTAAAATACTTCTACACTATACCCAGCAGTGATTGGTCGACTTGCCACCCATACACACGCCCACTTACAACCTCCCTGTGATCTGATTGGCTGACAGGTTACTGGAGCACTGACAGGTAGATTTGACTTGTAACCACAGGGCTCTAAGACAGTTTTGTTACCTGATTACATTGATGTTCACATGTTTTAGTGTGACATAATCAAACATTGATTTATCCTCTTTGATCCTAAACATAAATGTTGCCCTTGTATGATAAATCCCCCAGGTTTCCTTCTTTAGTAAAGCTACTTTTAAGACCTGCAGGCAATGGTCAGCTCTTCTTTGGCCATTTTAAATGTTAATGGACTCAGCACACGCCAAATCTATTACTGAATTCAAATTCTTGACCCTTTAAAAAGTAATGAAAAGGGTCCTATATAATTACATACTAGCGAGATTTGAGACAGGCTTTAAGCAGCTTTCATACATTTAGCGCTGTACGTCTACTGAGCTTTTATGCTTGACAAAAAGCTTTAATTTACTTGAGATAAATGGCTGGTATTTAATGTGGTTAATGTGAATCTGAGGGTGCTTTAATGTATCCAAATCCGTGTTGTCACAGTTTTGTAGTCAACTTACAACAGATGCAGTTTGTGGGGAGAAAATCTGCCATGTTTACAACCCATTTATATTCAAGTCACCATAACTTTCTCTTTTATTAAACTTGACACATTTTTTTCAGAATAATTGGGAAATGACACAGACTGTGTAATTACTATTTTTGTCTTAAAACATTAGAATATGAAAGCTGTTTATTCTTCCCATAGTTATAATGTGAGCACATGAACATTCTGTAAATCATAGTGCATCAGACGGTGGTTTCTATGGTAGCAGATGGTCCATACATCACCCGCAGTGACGATCCTATTCTGCATTGTGAGGGCCATAACTGTTGTCCTAAATCCCACAAGTAGCTCAATGGGCCACAAGGAGCGCAGAAATTAAAGGAAAGCAACACTGATTTAAACTTGTTGATTTCATTAAACACTAAAGAAAGGTCAAAATGCTGCATTTGTCAATGTGGCCTAATTTTCCTAATAAATTTACTATCTTCATTTCTTTCATTGAAGTACTGTCCACTTTGCAAGAAAAACATATCAAGGAAACAGAAAAGATGGGGGATGAGGAAACAGACCTTGTAGTTCATATAACCCCATTATTACAACATCAAAGGCAACCCAGGATAAACCAATCACTAATAGTTATCCTGGTGATTTCCTGAAACCTAATTAATCTTATCATATCTCAAACACCTTACTTTACGAAGCTTACAGTATATATCACCATATAAAACAAAACGTGTGACTTTATACTTAGATCTGGTGCTGATGTTGTTGTAAGACCGTGTTAAGACTTTGTAACCTTTGCTGATAGAATTGAGCCCTGATCTGTAAGTTTATCCCCTGATACATAAGCCTCTTTAATCCTTCACATCCTTCCTTGGTGCTTTACGTAAGGGATCAGCCCTGTATACCATTAAACACTAGCATCTCATAGTACAACATGTGAATTTGAATACTATAGGTGAGAAATCCATTAACAACTATCTCCCTGAGGTTCTACCAGTTTCCTAGGCTTCTCTTATCTCCAGGGCAACAAGCACATAGAACTCTTACACCATGTAACTCTTCAAGTGATAGATTTAGTCATTCAAAAAAGCTAAAAAGAAAACTCTTGTCAACAGCCATATGGAGAATTCTCACTTGGTTTTCAAAGACCCTATAAGGTGCCAAGGATACAGAAAGCTTGATTTAACACATCATCCCTTAACTCAAGTAGTGGGAACATAACACTTCTAGAAACAGGCTTGCAACAATACCACATAGACACATTTATTCAAATTTATTTAGCTGCTTACATTAATCTTGTCTGAAATTTGAAACTTTTCTATTGGATTACAAAAAAGTATTACTTGCGACAGTTTAATGAGTTAAATTTCCATTTTGACAACAACAAAAAACGTCAATTTTTCTTACCCAAGTTCTCCAAATTAAAGTAATCACCCAGCAAGAAATCCTAAATCGTCTTTCCAAACACAAACAATCCTTTACCATAAAATGAGTCAGTTAGACAGCCATAAGTTTAACTGAATTGTGTATACTTCAAAATCAGACAAAACAAATACTTCATTAAAATTGGATTTAGACCTATTGTTCTACCCAATGATCAGAGTTGTGTATTGACATTCAAGATGATGACTGATCAAAAGCAGACAATGTAAATTCTTCCCATTTATACAACTGATATACCTAAGTTGTTGAAACAATTGGGTGTGTTTTTTTGTATTGAGATTTGTTAAATTGATTGAGAACTGTTAAATAAAACTCAAACCTGATACTATGTTACTGATAATGGGAAGATTCAATAACACACAGGTTCCCAGAGCTTAGAGTGATACAACGGGAACCGACTTGAAAATCTCACGAGAACAAAAAATCTAAATAATTAATCATCAGGTATAAATGTTAGCTATAGATTTTGATGAAAGATAACCTATTGCACAGACAACGTTGATTAAAAGATTCAGTCCTATCAAATATCTGTTGTTTTCTATTGTAACATTAATTCTCACTAACACGATACCTGATGGTTAATTGTAGGGTATTAAACCAATTAGAGTTATCCTAAAGTAAAACAGCTCACCTGTAACAATCTAATCACTGATTTCTAAATTAACGATTGAGTTTCCACGGATGTTTAAACTAAATGCGCTTAACTACACTGTCTAGTACATAGCAATTTTATTTCTATGGTTACTTGTAAGAACGGTTTAAATGTTTGATTTACAACTTAAAAATAAAAATAAACTGTACTGTACTGGTCATCAAACTTCTCCTTAATTGTAGACCCTAAACATGAACCCTATACTTTAAGTGCTTAAGGGTACAGACAAATAAGTCCCCTGTATATACCTAGAAGTCTCCCTTGACCAGTTTCATTGCCCATTGCTTATTTAACCACTTGGTTATCTTGAACTTCTTTGGTTTCGTGAAAATTGTAAAATGTTCATCATCAAACCCACACAATAAACTATGTCTATAAGTCACTGTCCTTTATAACTGAAGCCAGGGCTCATTGGTAATGCTCTTTTAATGTGAAGTGCATCTTTGAGTAAACAAACAAAAGCCCAGAAGAGTGATTAGTGTGACATGATTAGTTTGTTCTTTAAAAGCTGACACTAAAGCTGTATAATTAAAATGCAGAGAGATTTCACACCAGCAATCACTATGCATTAAGTGTGAACAGCATACCTGATCTGTCCCACAATGCAAGGTTAGAAAAAAATATAATAGCCTCACAACTCAAGATTGTTCAAGCACCAGTATTTAGACTATAGTTACCCATCTGTCCTAACAATACTGTACAAATACTGCAGTTTAAAAGAGAGAGAATGGATTTTGTCTAAAATTGACACTGAAATATTGGGAGCCCTACAACAGCTCGTCTCTCTACTACAATACATGCACCCAACAGCAAAGGGTTTCAGCAAACAAATATTGAATTAGGGGCCAGGACCTATTATGTGTTTAGGTATCAGATGTCCCTAAAATACCCCCTATTGTCCAGTGGCCCCAAAACATGACCACTAGAAATATGAGCTGGAAAATTCATTAGAGACCGTAAACTGAGAACAGTGAAAACTCCCAGGTATTCTAGATTGTTTCCATCAAAAATTGTAACAAACCCCAAACTACAGACAAGTCCCTTAATTGCTGTAACAGAAAGTTTAATATCCCCTAGTTACAAGTGTAATGGTGTTTGAAATCTCATTATCAACCCTGACAAATGTTAGATTCTGTAGATTTTGTCTTGACCGATACAAACACATCAAGGTCCAGCTTATCATCAACTACATCCATTCATCTTATATCACACACCATCAATCAGGGCAATGAAAGCACTGAACACAGCCTTGTATAAATAATTTCACTTTCTCCTGAGGACTATTAAAACTTAATGACATGATAAATCAGCTTCTGCATTCTTCCATTGGTTTGCAAGAAGATTCAATTCCAAGAGCAAAACTGAAAAGTTATAGTAAAGTATAGACAAACTTAAAAGCAAAACTGAAAAGTTATAGTAAAGTATAGACAAACTTAAAAGCAAAAATGAAAAGTTATAGTTAAGTATAGACAAACTTAAAA
>ENA-OREC01002093-OREC01002093.1-marine-metagenome-genome-assembly--contig:-NODE-2093-length-10746-cov-12.340894_pt1 | contig 10746 bp, 4 predicted proteins | sample MGYA00248626_ERZ508543 | MGnify/ENA primary metagenome ERZ508543 (study PRJEB26211, sample SAMN05518279) | marine metagenome | isolation source: Puget Sound, Washington, USA | host: Bankia setacea...
TCTATCTCCCTTGATATTTTTAGACCAGCGTTATCTTCCTTTATGCACATCCTCAGGTTGAATGCTACAACTTTATTAAGTAGGGATCAGCTTAATTGTTTAGGACGAGTTGCACTGATAAGAAATAGAAACGGATGAACAGACAGACGGACCGGACGGACGGACGGACAGACAGGGTGATTCCTATAAACACCAATTACTTTGTGTGGGAGGGGTAAGAAAGGTGGGTTTTAAAGAAGAGATGGCTTTGTTTATAAGACTGACTCACCATTGTGCCTATATGTATAATAATTGATCTAAATAAAATATAATTTTTTACACAAAATCAAAACATATGCAACCATTTAAGGCTTCAATAAAATCTTAACAGCTTAATTATCTTCAAAAGAACCTTTTTCTTAAATACACCATTCGTATCGCATTAAAGCTATTTTAAAATATTTAGACAGAATCAGCTGTTTCAGAGTTTACAAGATCCAACTCCATTATTTTTTTGCATGGAATTATAGTTAATCAAGAGACATTATTTTTATTGGGTTTATCAATCAGTGAATGTTCTAATACCAATAACTACAACTTTCAACCATTGCTCTATGTATGCGTTAAAATAGGTATCCCAATTTAGAGCACCCTCAGATAACACTATAGTATATAAAATTGTCTAGTCCATGAGGGGTGTTCTGTGAGCAAAATTGTTTAAAGTTACCCTTTCCTTCACAATTAATTAATTTCCTAAACAAATATAAGAATTTGGCAAACATATATCATAATAAATACTTCTTATGGAGGAATCTGTGTTGAGTTTGAAAGAAGAAATAACACAACATTGTTTTTCCTACTTTCAAATTGCCCGCAAGTACTAAAATTCTTTTATGACTAACCTGTTAAATATTATTTTTGATGACTTAGGTATATAATTACTAGGCTATAGGATCAATTTCAGTTATCGATATATTTCACAAGGGCATTATTTCATATATACTTTGTGGCTATGAAGTACAGATAAATATGTTAATTTTTTATTTTGAATGAAAGTCCATCTTTAAGGCATAATGTTTCTAGTTATCTTAGAGGAATGCCTGAGGTGCAAGAACAGTGAGGGTGATTTTGTCGCATTATGGTCACAGAACACCCTTTAGGGACTGTATTTAAACTGTTATTGTCTGAAAGAAAGTTGAGGTCACATCTTGTTATTTTGTTCTCACCAGATGCTGTTCTTTCTGGGTGATGTTTTGCATCTGTTGCTGCTCTTTTTTCCGCTTTCTGTCCAGAGTGGAGATGTTGTGCTGTATATTGTCAAGCTCTTCGGTCAAGATTTCTCGGCGCGTTGTAAGATTCTGATACTCCTCTTTATAGTCCTTGTGTGGTACAGATCGGGAAACTATGAAATGAGAACCATGGTTTACTACAGGAACATTTAGCTATAGTGACAACATTTCTTTGTAGGAGATTGTTTAATAAGCTATTTTGTATAAGCTTTCAACCAGATCCTTTTTATATTCGTGTTTTACATGCCTATTGTATACATATAGCTTTGACATAAAATATGGTTTAAACTAACACTTTTTGACCTGGTCATACAATTTTGTTGTTATCCTAATCAGGCCATTTTTGTCTACACATTTTTTTAGATTTGAAACAAGGAACATGTATCACTTAAATCTTTATAATCGTTTGCATTAACATTAATGGTTCATCCAATCTGTAATATCCCCAAAAGTGAAAGTGCCCCTTGAATAAAAAGGATTTAACATTTAAAGATCACTCAAAATCCAGGGGGGGGGGGGGGACAGGGGCGTTCTGAGGGACCATGTACAACTAGCACTAGACGTTGGGCATGGCCAAATCTACTGTCGACAGGTTTATCGGAGCAGCATAATTGATTTAGAACAAAATATATAACACTGATTAACATGGGACGATTTGGTTAACTAATAGTTGATGTGGAGGATATTCTAAGTTGTAAAGATTATTTAATATTTCACAAGATCAATTATTTTTCTGTTTGTCGGATTAATCTTTGAAAATGAATCTAACATATAGTTGTTCATGTCCGTGTATTATGACCCACGTGTAGAGAACAATACACTCCGCGAACGTACGAGAGGTGATGGTACGAGTACTGCTGTGTTTAGGATAAATTAATTTGAAAATTGAGCCAAAACTCTTTCATTATTATGGCATATGTGACATGAGACGGACATGTAACAGGTTCCATGCGATCATTATAAAACAATTGGTGGACAAAGTGTTGCATATTTATGAGTTGCTTGTTACGCCAATCCTCGACAAAACGATTCTACAGGTATTTCCTTATTGAGTATTAGTTTACAAATTTACATGTCATTTGTTCCATTGTTTGGACAAGTCTTTGTTTTGCTTTCATTATTTTATTCCTTTTCCTGTGACCAGCGACCACCTGTAGGTATATTGTATAAATCAGTAATTAAGTCATCTTACTACCAAATAAAGTGGAAAAAACAACAACAGTTACGATGGGGAAAAAAACACGTTAATGTAACACTAATGTCATGTCACATTCCATCAACAAGATAGTCTTAGAAAAATACAGTATCAGATGAAAGGATACCATCCCCTCCCTGTAAGCGAACATACTCTACAAATGTCATCTAAGTATATAGTTGTTTGACATATAAACGTTTGTTGTTTTAAATTTTTACTTTTTGTTTCGTGTTTGTGTAAGTTTGTCATCGAGCCACAAAGTAAATAATACTCAAAATGGCGACATTCTAACGCACTTCACGATTCTATATAAAAAGACAATGTCTCAAAAAAACTGTGCAGCTAGTTTGACGTGTGTTATTTGGTGTATATTTATTAAGGCAACGGTCTCGTCTTGTTATTGAGGCAGCCATGGAATGTGGTTTGTTTTAGAACATCATTTAAAGGCATTCGTGGCGTACCAGTTTGAGGGATTGCTATTGGCTCTGATTTGAACAATTGTCGAAGTATCACATCGTTGCATAGCATTGCTAGTAAAGGGCACGTTTTGCATAGTTGACGTATAAAGTTGAAGGTTTTGCAGCAGTTATAACGAGCCCTGACACCTCTTAGGTTAACGACTCTCTTTCACAAATTACTCGAAACTTTCTAAGGACAATACCGCTGTTCATGTAGACATGTATAGATGCCGCAACTTGTTACAATTAGGTTTCAAATCACTTTAGAAATGATTGATTGGTGTAACATAAAAACAAAGTAGATGGATACGTATCACTTGCATGCATCGAGTTGACAAGTATGCAATTTGCAGCGTGCATTTTAATGGAGTTTAAATAGAGGGAGTGACACCGTTTCAACACATCTGCCCTTTGAGCTTTGTTACAAGAATACAAAACAATGTATACAACTGTGCACAAGCGACTCAACATGCTGAACCATTTAACATAATTAACCAATTTAATAATTATGTATGAATGACATGTATTTATTGCTTCTATTCATAAACACACATTGCAGTCGTGTTTTGGACTTGATCCTTAGAAGTTATTTAACAAGTTATTCAACATTAATACAGAACTGCACATTATAATTTGGAGTAGAAAATGTCATAGTTTAAGAACATGGTCTAAATGCACATACACTTGCAATGGTAATCGTTTGATGGATTTGAATTGAATTTTACATTTTTCTTAACGAGGGAACTCATTTATAATCTAATGTTCCTTCGTTCTAAATGCCTTCTATATATAACAAAACACATGCATATAGTACAAACTTATGATCCACAGGTCAGATTCCTGATCCTCAACTCTTTTAGATATATATCATTATGTATTGATGTATTTCAACAGGATAGTATCAGTATAAGCTTATTCTAATTCCATTTTAAATTAATACTTCTAATGACATACTCTCTACTCTTTCAAAGACGTTCGACACGTGTTGTTTTTCTTCTATTATATTGGCACATTAAAATGGACTTTTTAACACGTGTAACATTAAATGAATAAATAAACATCTATCTAAAGTCCTTATTTATTCTAACGTCAACTATTTTAATCAAGATCTAGACTAAACCGAATAACATCGAACCGTTGATTTCCATAGTTCCAATATTTCCCCCATTTTCATTTTTTCTATGTGACAGTAGAACTTTGGGCTCGTGTTATAGAAGGGCGTTTCTCAGCTGGCCTAGAGCCCATGTACATCCCTATAAGCCGCCCTGTTTCCTATTACAATATGAATGTGCACATAACATAACTCATCCAAAATGTCAGCTTTTATATCTTTCTGCACCTCGGGTTTTATGCATTGCGTCAATATGGTTATCCTCCATTTGAATATGTTCAACCCCGTGGAGTACTTTAGCCGCTTCAATGATTTTAAATGGCCACTCTTTACATGTACCTGAATTAATGAGTTTAACTTTCAACAAGTTGTATTTGATTTTATGTTTCACAGACGGGAAAAATGCAGTTTAGATCAATCACTGGCTGGCAACCCGTAACACCAAATGTTATCTATGAATTTAAAATCTTGACAACGTGTCGAATATTAGAGTGTTATGTTTATATAAGGTAGTCTATTGGTGTAAATATAAGCCGCCAAATGCATTGCTCCCTACTGGGTTTATGGGGCTGACATTCACGAGGTTAATGTCAATGTCATGCTTCATAAACCCCTCCTCTCTCCCTCCAAACCCCTTCAAGTAAATCACATACATCTATCGCACCTCAGACATTGTTAAAACGCAACATAGTTTTTTGGGGTGAGCAGTTTGAAAACAATTTCTTAGATTTAAAGTATGCGTGCAAACACTTTAACTGTATCAGACAAAAACCTGTGTCGGATACAGTTATGAGTCTAAGATGTTCAATGTAGGTAAAAACCGGCAACCATTTATGCCATTAGCGACTAAAATGCGGTGGTTTAGAGGACAAACGAATTCCAACACTTAAGAGCATGTGTTAAGAACGGCTTAACCTACCTAATCCTACAGATAATCATTTAACTAATCATTTCCTCTCCTTAGGTTTTGCCCTCTTCAATTTGCATCGACAGAGAAACTGATTTTGAAAATGTAAAAATGCGAGCTGCAGATGCTTCATAGCTATGTGAAGTTAGAGCTATCGGTGTTACGTCCATTTGTAACTTTCTCACTTAGCAGAAATTATAAGCCTAGTAAAGTAAATTATCACAATGTCTTTAGATGTACAAAATGTAGTTAATAAGGTAATAGACGTCCCCAGCTGGTTGTCCCATATTTAAACTGGTTCAGGGTTAGATGTCGTTGATGCTGCCGTTGGAAAAGGCCAAAGGCAGGTTAGACAATCAAATAAAAGGTCGAGATTTTCCTGCCTCATACGAAAATTGCCTCAACACTTTCAATTTCAGTCATTAATGACAAAGTATCTAACAATCTGATCCACGTTAATTACTTCCAATTTACATGATGAGACACTAGAATACAAAGCTTGCTGCACATAGCCACGCTCTCTTGCATAATATCTGAGTAGCACACCACTTGTATGTACTGTGATAGCGAGAAATGGTATGATCAATCACTCGTTGCAGCACATCGTACTTGTAACAGTTTAGTGATCCATCAAAATTTCACACCAGCGTGACAAATCTTTGCTATATTGTTGATTTAATTAATGCGAGCGTCTCTTTTTTTCCTCAACTTTGCACGTGCGTAACATCGATGAAGGAGACGTAATCGCTATATAATAGTTGGCGCGTTAGGGGAACAAGAAGTCAATTATAAACGTTCACAAGTCAAGTTACAGACATACCAAACATATAAAATGTTCAACCATACACAAGTACAAAAAGTAATAAACCATCCACTTTGTTAGTGTATGTAAAAAATGTAAATTAGGCCTTGAGACCGCGCTTGTAGGAGTTTTTGTGTATATCAAACGAAACTTCACAATGTACATGGAATCGCAAACATGACAATGGTGAATAGACGATAAATATATCACACAACACAGACCAGGGAAGCATGCTGCAAATTCTCGAGATGACGTGTGGATACTTGGGCCGGTTGAGGCTGTACGACATTCTCTCTCTGACGATCTGACTGACATCTGTCTACTTGGGGCTGACATTATAACTGCATTGACAAAACACCAAACGTTCGTACAATTAGACCAGTGATTGCAAGGTCTGGCCAGGTAATTACCAAGAATATGAATAGCATTTACTCACAATCTGCAGTTTTAATGCAGCAAAATGTGTTGTATGGAATTTAGCTTCTACAAAAGGGGGGATTGGAACATTTGGTTTTTGCTAGGATGCGTAAATACGGACGTAGTTAATTAACGTCTTTAATCAGTCATCATGACGAATCATGACAATGTGCTAACCACTAGAAAACCAGCGAAAAGGCCAATTGAAAGTGCCATGTTAATAGGCCATAGAAAAAAGGGTGCCAGGCGGTGCAAAAATGGCCTTACATCAACCACGGTGGTCCTAAAACGGAGTGCGGACAAATCATTAAGTCCCCGATGATGTATGTGCTGCCTTTCCTGTATTTCAGACGATTTAACAACAACTACACACTACGCCACTACAAACGTTCGCCCTACTGTACATTGTACATACCACTTATACTGAACAATACTCCAAGCTTAACTCGACATGTTGTCGTTTGTGAAAAGTACACAGAGACAAGTAATGTATGTATAAGTATTCAAGTCAGGGCCACCTCTAAATTTTGAAAAATGTCTCTAGTAAAGCAGTCGAAACGTTCAGGTAGTTTTCACATTTAAATGAAAAATTACATATTTTAAGCGGTACGCCACTTAATACTATTACTGTTTTGTATCTCGGCACAGATGTGGAGATTGTATGTATACAGTGTTAATGTTTATTGCTGTATTTTATTGCGTCTGGGGGCTGTTAAATGCCTGCATTAATGTTTGGAGGTTAGTGCTCGAGGTCGCGTTTTGTGCATACACATTGCGTAACACTGATAACTGCCAACACTATACACAAAGTCTGTACTGTACATATTGCAAGGGTTAATGATAGTGGAGGCATGGTAAGGGGAAACTGGTGGAGCTCCGTGTGTGTGTGTGTTTGTGTGAGAATGTGTGCACTAGCTTGCAGTTTATCGTGCAGTCTATAGAAAATATGCAGCACATGTACATACTCTCTACTGATAGTGGGGAGGCAAACAGACTTGGATTGAACAGGTTTTACTTCACTGGGATAACTAAATACTACAATATCGTAACGTGTATACATTTACACATGTGTTACACCATTGTTGAGCGCATTTAACATCACCCTGTTAACTATAAAGGTTGCTCTGTAAATCTTTAAACTATTGTATGACAAACTGAATAAGACAGATGTTTGTGGTGGATGGCAATGCACTTTATAACCAACCTTAAATGAAATAAACTTGTACCTTAAGGAAGCTATCTAAGTAGAAAACTGTTGTATATAAGAGAATACGAGACATGAATTTACTGTCTATGCACCATATATTACAACATTAACTATCAACATTCAAGAGATTCAGACAAATATACATGGTGTTATTAACGTATTTATAACATACGCAGATATTGTATCAAAACTCAGTGCCCATGGAAACCTTTTATTTTATTTCAATACCTTTGCTCAGCACCCTGTTTCATCTTCAGTTTTAATGCTTACACACCAAAAGTCATCTTTTATCTTTCTACTTTACATCAGTATCACCAAGGTTAAAATATTTTATGAAGTCAAATTTAAAGATAATATAAGTTATATCTGATTATACACGCTATCTGTCTCGTAAACAACGACTGACACATGGAACTCCACACACAATGGTTGTATATTGAGCCTTGTTTGATTTAAAGTTAAATGAGTTTGCTATCAAGATTGATTTTTCTCGATGATATTTTGTGTTGACTATATAATGCAGGTAAGGAGCCCATTGCGCATTGATAAACATGATATTAAATAAAGAAATGCATTGGTGTAATAAATATACCTTTATAACGAGCTACATATTGAACAGGTTCAAACTGCATTATGGACTGTGAGACCACATAATTACATGTACTTATATAATGTTACATCAGGCGTTATTGTATATTTGAATTTGTTTTTAGATTTAACACAATCCAATTAAATGACAAATACAACTTAAACAAAGCAAATGATAAACCAATCAAAAACAACCACCCCACCTTTGTTAAATACAATTAAAAATGAGATCATCCGCTCAACTTATATTTACATCTTAGCACAACCTCCATTAGACCTAAAACAACCTTCCTGAATAACTTTCCGCCGTTCTTAGAACCCCGTCTCAAGAACTTGACATTGCTATAAAAAAAAGGCTACCACATCCCCTACTTGCCAATAAAGCAAGGTTCAGAAGAAGATGCAAACTTTTGTCACCACAATTATCATTTCAAAATACACGAACCGCGATGAACACTACTTTTTCATATCTAGCAGTTAACTTTTATCGTTTATGAGTTTGAAGGAATGTACGAATGTATATAATTGTGCAAAGAGTGAGAGGTAAATAAGAGTTTAAATATCTCAACCTCACAAAAGGCATTGTGCAGAACGTAGCAGTGGCAAATAATAATGAGCATAATAAGATGACTGAGTTTACAGGTAATTTGGTTTTGGTAACAATTACTGAGATATAAATTGATAATCAGTAATACATAAAGCTTTGGCAATAAGGCTAATTATTTTAATCGGTGATGTATTGGGTACTATTTGAGATTGTCTTAGAAACAATTGTTGAGAAACTGGAAAAAATATGTAAACATGTCGTGGAATCATAATCCCATTTAGATAAAATTGGTTTAATTTATTAGAAAAGTGATAATACTTTCATATAGGTTTTAATAGTTTAAGATGATCATTAAAGGTTACGGTGCTAGAAATGGTGTCTTTGAAATCTGGAAACACTTGTGTTTGTGTACACTTTTATGTTATGGTAATATATATATTTAATCGGGAGTCCATATTAACTAGAAAACAATCTAATACTAATAAGCTACATGTTCTTTGACAGCAACATAAATGACATTGTCGTGTTAACTGTATATCAAAAGTGGCTTACTTATATTTAACCTTTATCATTACACGAGCACACTGTTCCATGTTATAGCCTTACATACAAAATCAATAAAACATAACGTGTAGGTCATCAACACTAAATGATTCACGCTGACATTTGAATTTAAATTTTAATGGGTGATACATGTAACAAATTGGAGATTGAATGTTTCAGATAAATTGAAGCAGCTAGATTGGATGAGTTAAGTGAGAGCCGACCCCAACAACTCCTTTGGGGCCCTTAAAACATATCATTTTGGGCTGAACTTTGGGAATTATAACATGACAAAGTGAATCACACATGATGAGTCAAACGTTAGATTGTTTTGATAAAAGTTTTAGTTTGCCAAGTCTGTAAATATGGGAAAGCATGGTAGTTTATGTTGTTGCAGACTATGATGAAATGTCCCAGTAAAAATGATACTATTATTAAATGTCATGTAGTAGTTAGTAGTTATTGGTAAATAACCACGTGACATTGCTGCGAACCTTCATAGCCCATTAGTACAATAAAAGAAATGAGGAATACATTAGACTTATTGTTGAGACCCTTTGAGTTGATATATACTGGGATATACGGTACGATACCTGTGTGAATGTGTGCAATGAAGTTATAGCATGGTGCATATTGTATAGCTGCCCAAGCCGACCTAGTTATGTTTGTCTGCAGGCTGTCAGATAAGCCACGTGTGTGTATAGGGAAAAGTACAAAAATGCTGCACGATAGAAAAAAAATGATTCAACATAACAGATGTTACCGATGCAAAAACCATTTGACCCTACTAGTGATCGAGAAAAACGCACAGCTATAACATGGCGATCAGTCTTGTTTTATGAAAACTACATCGAGCATAGGTTTTCAAACTTATTAATAATAGTATTGTACGTGTAAGTCAATTTAAGCGGGAAGTTTCTGATTCAGTGGGAAATTGTACCATAGATTTTGTATTACTGTAGTATGAACTTAGAGCACGGACAATGGTTCATGCCAATGCCAAAAAAAGGATAAAACAATGGGAACACATGTTACAAACTGCAATCATCAAAAGAGAACAAAACCCATCAGAGCTGATACTGCATACACAGCGCCACCAAAATCCTTCAGCCTATTTGAAAGGTTAACCGTTGTATATTGGAGACACATATCGTAGGCGTACATATGTCAGATACACGTGGCACACATAACGACAAATACAGCAATACAGATACGTCCGAATCATGCAGCAGACAAAGGTGTTCAACAAAAACTGGATGTTCATGAAATGATCTACGACAACAATACCAACATGTGTCTCGATAAAACTTTACTCATAGTCATAACACTATTGACTTCTTTTACAACGTGGCGTTTACAAAAGGTCCCAACAGAAACCATAAATTAACATAATGTGACTAATTATTTGGCTGTAGGCCAAGTTCCAGGAATTGATCATGACACTAGCGCATTATGAAATGTACACTCGAAACATATTAACATTATAAAGCGTAATATGTATCATGCTATTTATGCATCGACATTTTAACATATTTGTAATCAGTGTGTTAACACTCGACATTAATTAGTCTTCGACCTAAATATGTAATTATATACCGATGGAGCGGACACGAGTTTATTAATACATTATATTTATGCTATTCCTACATCATAACATGTTTATAATATAGCATACATCATACGTGATATGTTATACATGTTCC
>ENA-OREC01002094-OREC01002094.1-marine-metagenome-genome-assembly--contig:-NODE-2094-length-10745-cov-12.312617_pt1 | contig 10745 bp, 4 predicted proteins | sample MGYA00248626_ERZ508543 | MGnify/ENA primary metagenome ERZ508543 (study PRJEB26211, sample SAMN05518279) | marine metagenome | isolation source: Puget Sound, Washington, USA | host: Bankia setacea...
CATTTATAGTGCATGTTTACAAGCCTACTTCATCCAACGTGTAACTAATATATGCATATATTCATTTACTGGAGCATTTTCACTCAGTTATATCCACATTTATTGAAACTTTGATACTTCTGATTTCTTTTCATATCAACTACTATAGAGTTATACTGTAGATATATTTGTTTTTGGCCAAAACTCCAGATCTTGGGTCACTCTTCTTAACTACTAATAATTGATTGTGTGTTTTGTTGCAATTGTTATTGTTTAAGGGCCATACGGCAGATTAACTTTATTGGTAAGTATGTTCCCTCTCCAAATAAAGTCTATATATATATCGTATATTTACTTATATGATCATAACCGCAAATTCTCCTAACCTAAGACGTCACGCCCCCAAATGTATCAACTGAATTTATGACACCTGTCTTATTAAATGATACATACTTTAGGTAAGGGTGGTGTCAGGAGACATGTTATAACGTTTGGTAAATGTTAACTACATCTTTATGGTTCACTTGTATTTGAGATATGGGTACAGTAAAACTTAACTGCTCTCTTAACTAGTCTATTGATCGATTGTATTAGACAACACGACCAATACGTTGAGATATATTATGCGGCACATTAGAGACAATCTATAAGACAGTTTATAGAGGAACTCAAGTGTCAGCGACTCACTAAACTACATTAACTCAATACATGCATGATCAAAGTGATAATGCCAACAGAACCTTGGATGTTGTTTCCAAAGTTGATATACACGTAGTTGGTTCTATAACTAAATGCATGTAACATTAGTGTTTGTGTTTGCCACGACTGTTTGTATATACATGTACACGATTGGCACTCCACGATCAGGTGATTTAGTCCTTCGATATTTAGAGTTCGGGTACATGATTGTGCCATGTGTTTTCTTTACTGTAGCGATCATCAGACCGTGTTGAATAGATCGTGTTTTAAAAATGTTTTCAAAAGAAAATCAAATTGTCTGTGAGAAATTGTTCAACAGATAAAACGTACAACTAAATTGTTAGTGCTATGAATTGGTTAACGTTCATGTTCCAAAACGTTTAAGGTCCTGTTACAGGTATATCGCCTTTGCATTGCTCAGTGAGGAAACAGCTTTATCCTGTAAAAATTTGCACTGTCTTTATTCAGCTGACATGTTTGTAATCAACCTCTTTATTGATCGACAGAACATCAACGCATTTCAAATCCATTTGATTTAGTTCCTTACAAGTTTAATACACGTTTAAACAATAGAAAGGTCTGTTCTTAGGCGAACTAAATCAGCCAATAGTGGTGGTAATTGTCACTTAACTTATCGTTTTATATCACTGATCCCCATGTATTGCCAAACATACACATCCAGTCGTTCTATAAGTACTATAGATCAAGTGTTAAACATTGGATCGTTCTATTAAAATTTTAAACAGTATTTACGAATTTGCCGCCCAGGTACTTTGTTTACAACACGCGTTTAAAGACAGTCTGATTGATCAGGTATGTACATGGCTTTCTGACATGTGTTTCAGCATTTCTGTTCTGTGTCACAACATTTTAAATTTTTAAAGAACGTTATTCATGCGTGGCTTTCGAATAGTTTTTTTTCGTGCAGAATTATTAATCAAGTAATGGGTTGGTCCCTGTGATCGTTATCTTTGAAGTTATGTTGTAATCGATTTGATATCTTAGGACATGTCGTGAATAGAGTCTGGTACAATGTATTCTTGACAGCGGTGCTATAATTATAGAGAATGTACCTTCGATTAATATTTATAATCTAGTACATACAGCTATATGGACCACGCGGAAGGTGTGTCAAGATCAGAGTAAATCCGTAAAGCTGTACTGAACTTCAGAGACATGTTAATGGAGTGTTTCTTGCACATAACAGATGCTTGAATGCTCAAAAGAAAGTGCTTATTTGTCTGATTAAGCACCACGATCTGCAGTGACCTGGTTTTATCCTGACATTATGATCGACGATGATTGAGAGATTGGAGCTAAACCATCGGATGCTGCTTGAAAGTAAAGAGTAACATTAGTATGTGATTTGGGAGAGATACCAACAACACAACAATATGACGGCAGTCCATAGGACACTCATAGATGTATGCACACGATAAAGAGAAACACAGCTCACAAGTAAAGCAGTTTTAAAGGCAATGCCACTCGTTACGCAGCCTATGTTGTCTGGCACTTTCCTTATCTAGTTTAAAATGATCACGAAGAGACTCCATTGTAACACCATCGTTGGTACCACTGTTTTCCATGGTGATGAACCAAGAGTTGTCCGACGGTTTGACCAGAAACATATTCACAATCAGTTTGCAAATTGACTACACCCCTAGTATCTGTAACATCTACTCAGTATGTACATCTTTATCATTGACGACATCTCCACAAACCGGCATGTGTGGGCTTATTTTGTATTTTATTTTTTAATTAACGTTGATTCAACGTTTGACCAACGTTTCTCATATGTTACACTTGAATTAATAACTACACAATATATGCATGTACATGACAATTGCTTATATAACAAGTAAGCACACCGTCTAGCTCATCTACGTCTTCATGGAATACTGTTAACATTTCAGCATAATCGCGGTCGCACTTACACCAATAAGAGCACTTTTGCTATTTTGTGATTTCCAAAAAGAAATGATATTTAGCACAAAGTTTTGAGCAGTCAGGTAAATTTCCGTTCAGTATTGCTGCTCTCGTTCAACTGTGAAATGTCTGATTCTATATTCTATTCTATGTTTCTATTACATTGGTCAAGTCATCATTACTATCTTTAATTGCAGTAATTATGTTTTATCTTTGAATAATACGTACTTGTTTATTTCGTATATATATACGTCATTGACAATTAGATTCTTCACAGATATACTAACAAAGCCAGTATTAAACTAGAGGCGGTGCCAACGCCTGATCGATTAACAAGGTTTACACTCACAATGCAGTTGGATTATAACAACGTTGTACTAGTTTGTGACAGTTTTACAGGATTACCGGGTTCACATATGTAACTTGTAAACGTGTAAAATCTGCGTGTGAATGTCAATGTACTAACAATAATGTACATTGAACCACTTATATGTACTAGAATGTATGGACTTTCGTTTGAATAGTGCATGCATCAAACCGTATTTGTCATGGACCAAAGCAAGACGAAGTGAATCTAAGCTATTACTAGTTCTGACCCGTTTGTATTACCAACAAAGAATCTCCAGAACGAATTGATATGTAAATTTCTTCTTACTAATGGTACAATGTTTTCCAACCCGACGTGAATGTCACGATTAATGTTTCCTATTCACCTACGTTTCAGCCAGATACAATTGGTTTTATTGTGTGTTATAATGAAAGGAATAACCCAGATTCATCTATAGCCAAAGTACTCGAAGTTTTATTTTCTTAGTCGGCTTAGAAACTCCTCTTTTGAATAGCCTTGTAACCCACATCCAATAGCCTTGTAACCCACATTCAATAGCCTTGTAACCCACATTCAATAGCATTGTAACCCACATTCAATAGCCTTGTAACCCACATTCAATAGCCTTGTAACCCACATTCAATAGCCTTGTAAAACACATTCATAGCATTGTAACCCACATTCAATAGCATTGTAACCCACATTCAATAGCCTTGTAAAACACATTCAATAGCCTTGTAACACACATTCAATAGCCTTGTAACCCACCTTCAATAGCATTGTAACCCACATTCAATAGCCTTGTAACCCACATTCAATAGCCTTGTAACCCACATTCAATAGCCTTGTAACCCACCTTCAATAGCATTGTAACCCACATTCAATAGCATTATAACCCACATTCAATAGCCTTGTAACCCACATTCAATAGCATTGTAACCCACATTCAATAGCATTGTAACCCACATTCAATAGCCTTGTAAAACACATTCATAGCATTGTAACCCACATTCAATAGCATTGTAACCCACATTCAATAGCCTTGTAAAACACATTCAATAGCCTTGTAACCCACCTTCAATAGCCTTGTAACCCACCTTCAATAGCATTGTAACCCACATTCAATAGCATTGTAACCCACATTCAATAGCCTTGTAACCCACATTCAATAGCCTTGTAACCCACATTCAATAGCCTTGTAACCCACCTTCAATAGCATTGTAACCCACATTCAATAGCATTGTAACCCACCTTCAATAGCATTGTAACCCACATTCAATAGCCTTGTAACCCACATGCAATCGCAAAGCTCACTACATTGTAAACCTTTTCGTGTTTCGCAGAAGGCTCTTTTCGCGATTCTAATTAAAATTATATTGACAGATGACACATGTTTCAACATTTTAGTGAATTACCTACCGTACTATGTTGAAGACTACAGCTCAAGTTAAGTAACAAGTATATCTGTACTCGCTCGAAGTCAACATCCAGGGTGCTTCTGGATATAAACGGGACTCTAAATAACGTAGAATTTGACACCGCAATTATTACATACACACAGAGAACATTGATATAATTTACATTCAGTTGTGAACTTATGAATGACTACATGTTGAATACTCCAATTATAGATGTCCAATATAACGTATCAAACAGGTTAATAAGCGGACTATTACAAAGAGGTAAACTAAAATACATCGTTCAGTAACACTGCTCGAAGTTTAAGATGGATTTTCGCTCAAAAAAAGAGAAAAAGATATTCATCTATACTTCATAGCCACAAAGTACTTATGAAATCATGCCCAATGCTGTGGAATATATAGACTGCAAAGTCTTACAGCCTATTTATCATATACCGAAATCGTCAAAAATAATATTTAACGGGTTAGTCATAAAATACGTTTAGTAGTTGCAGGCAATTTGAAAATAGAAAAAATAAACATTTGATGTTTTTTTCTTTCAAATTCAAAACAGATTCCTTCGTAATAAGCATCTATTATAATACACTTTAAAGACCATCAGTTCTAATGAAAACGTACATGTATAGAGGGACTGATATTTCTGTAGCTTTAGAAGTAATTATATATGTACGAATACAGTCGTGTCGTGTTCCTGTCCTCTGGGTCGCTTTGTGAGTGTAAGGATTTGCGACTACCCTAAAGAAGCCATGTTCTACAAATGTATTGCTTAATCTATCAACTCGAATTGAAGGTGCGGCGTGGTGCAGTGGGTTACACGTCTGACTCGTAATGTGGAGGTCGTGGGTTCGAGCCCCATCAAAGCCCCCGGTGTTTCCTTGAGCGAGAAACTTTACCCTTATTGTCTAGTACTAAAATAAATTGAGGGCATTATGGAAGATTGACTTAAATGTCAAATAAGCCCCCTTGTTAAATATCGTCAAAACCCCAAAACAACACCATAAATAAACTACATCAATTTACAAAGTTCATTTCTATTTTAGAACCTTTTTAATTAAGCTCCTGTTTATCAGATAGCGGATATGACGCACTGTGATGATACGTGTGTAAACAGTAGTTTCAGTTACACTTTATTGGCATTACTGTGTTTCTAATACATCCAGTTGTGTAAGTGATTCTCTGTATGTTTATTGTTAGTGCTTTCGTATATTCACAGTAGGTACATTGACCGGTGCTTCATACAAGTCATGTATACTTTACTGGACACATGATTGGAGGTATTGCTTTCAAATGTTACAAATATACAAGCCAGTCATTTTCAATTTTACAGGGCTATTGATCGAACACATACTTGATTGTATTTACAGGACAACTACTGTAAACATCGAGCACAGAACGGAACAATAATCTACCTCTCATCCTATATGTTATCTGTTAGAAAGATTTTGCTTTGAGCGGATGAAATGAGTTGCTTATCAAAGTGTAAACAAATATTTCTAACTCTATGATAAAGACCTGGTACAAAAGCCTGACAAATGCATTCTATAACATAATGATTTAGTTGACAAGGTTAGGAGCAATAGTAAAACGAAACGCATTTAAATAAATACTATTCATAAAATTTAAGTACAAATAATAAGGCGGTAAGTGCGTAGTTGCTGTATCTCCACCGACAAACGAGGATAGCTTCGCTCAATTAAACAAGTGAGAGTGAAGTATTTACAGTTGTCCACATCATTGGAGTGATTTAGAACACATGCCCACTGTGTAGCTCATCTACAGCCCATCGAGATTCTGAGGGAATCTAGATAAGGGGCGGCCCCATCAAAGGCCCGAGTTGTTTCCTTTACCCTTTACCCTTATTGCTTAGTACTGGTTGGTTCCAGGAACGGATTCGTGCGTGATTACACAATCGAACTAAAATTTAGGGCCTTATGGAAGATTTAATTAAATGTCAAATAAAACCCCTCGTTTATATCGTCAAATACTAATAGTTAGCTAAATCTCTTAGCTAATATATAAAAGACAAAAATACTTTTATTAAGCACATATGAGTAATAGTGAAACTGAATGAAATGTTCCAAAATACGGTTTCTTGATACTTTCTATATCTACATGCCGATCTAATCTGTTGAAAGGAAAGTTTGTAGGTTATCGATTGATTAGTGATTTATATTCAAATACGTATGCTCAATATAACACTTGTAAAAGCCACGGGGAGCGTTCAAATATCTTCCCTTTTTGCGTCATCAGCTCTCTAGTTAAACATTAAGTAATTACTTGTAACGAGGAAACCTTGAAGAGTTCATTTCCGTTCTAAAACAGTGTGACATTAATTGAACGTTTACTAATCTGTGTTGTGTTTAGTGAATTTAGACCGACGTTAACTTTGTTTGGTCTCGGAACAACACTCTTATAGGATAAAAGCTAACCCTCCTGTCTGTACATACTGAGGAACAGTTCAGTTGAATAAAGCTTTCTCGTCTGCTGTGGCTCCTTTTTGGCCATATTGATAAGTTAGCTACACATGTTTGACGTACAACAGTAAGTCTAGCTTGCAAGTGTATACACCAAAGCCTCATTTAGAAATATATCGAAATACACTTGTAGTTTCCGGTTCAACCATTTGGAATTCTCTTCCTTCATGTATTCAAAACTCAAACTCAGTTCAGCATTTTAAATCTCAGTATTTAAGTTGGATAAATCCCATCATCACCACGGTTATATAATACTCTTAACAACCAGGATACAAGTCATGTACACCTTAAATTTGTGGCGGTTCTACGATACAGTAATAAACATGTGCTTAATATGTTCTATTGTCAATTTATATATATACATGTACATACGTTTGTCAGTTAGTGTAACATGTTTTCTTTTATTTGAGGCCCTCGTGGATTGACATGTCAAACGTGTGGCCTCTTGAAATAAAGTCTTTATTATTATATATTATAAGTATTATATAAGGAAGAATCTAAACTTATCTTTAACAGAACATAACTGCATTTTAAATTTATCTAAACTGATATTCTTTAAAAACTTTGCTTCTAGAAGGGCGCCCTTAAGGGTAATTAACTTTTGACTTGTAAAAAAGCAACACTTATAATTGATCAATCCAATTAACAACATCCATTAAGTTATGCTATACGTTCATTCTTCACGGTAACCACAGTTGTATCTATGGTATACACAACATAACAAGTGGATGGTATTTTACATTGACATTCTGGATATCAACATTAGTTTTAAACAATTGCAATGAAATAAGCCAAATACATCAATCAGGATTGAACCTATATTTGTGTCAAAAACAAATGTATAACATATATCACATTCGTACATCATTATCTGCACAAATTAAACATGTTAACAAGTTTAACGAAACAATGAAAATCAACAGTTTCACACATATAGGATGTACATATCACAGAACATAAAACGTTTTGAAAAATATGAAACAAAATGTATAATCAAAGAAATTAACAACACAGCTGAACCAAGGGTACTTGTCAAACTATGTATTAGTTGTAGTGGACTAGCTTTGAATATGTTCTCTATCAAACTATCAAAAGTCACGAAAACAAGCATGCAAGACTGGAAACAGACCTTTGCAGTTTTGAAAACAACCGCGATGTATGTGTCAACTTTATAGTCAACATCGAATGAAACGAAAATAAATAAATTCAACAACGATGGCACAACTGCTTGTGCGTGTAAAGTCTGTCAACATTTTCATTCAACCATTGAACATACTCCAAACTGTATTCACATGTATAGTATAGTGGGATCATGTCCTGTAACATGTTCAACTGTTGACCCTGAAACTTACATGTGACCAAACATTCATGACTGCCAACTAGCTGTATGCTGTCTATACGTATGTGCTAGTCCACTGAGTGGCAGTTTACACCAGGTACCTTATGGACTTACACTAGTTCCATAAATACATAATGACCTACATAGATCTATAACAAACTCATAACTAACACCACGAACATACAGAACGTTAGAAGGATGCTAACTTTTTCTCCACACTCTGTCGTCTGTCCATAGGAACTACAGAGGCCATTGAACGGCGCTCTGAACCATCGCTCACGTCTATGATAGGTTCAAAGTGCTCATATTTGTGACATATATAAATCCTCGAATTTGGGTCTCCACGTTCTTTTAACGGTGAGAAAGTCTGCCATTGGTATTCGGTCCCATTTCGCGTTCTTAACACACTGCATACTTCTATGATTGTGTTTAGAAAAGTTGCTGCTGCGAATATTTCCGTATCTGTAGCCCATTCTCTGGCACGTCTCATACTTCTCACGTACGTGTCCATTCCACCTCGGCTCTGTAAAAACGTCCTGTAAATGTCTGAATGATTCTGAACGTGCCGCGTTATTTCCTCACGAATTCTCATATGGCTGATTTCATTTCCAGTGATAACGACACTAAGCGCGCGGAAAAAACAATTACCGTCTGCTTCCACAGAGAATGTCCTTGTCGGACCAGACGTGTTACTGTAGTATTTAGTTTGACCATATCGCAAGTTATTAACGAAGTCCACACGTAGTTGCCTTGCCTTTTCTCTCTGCCATTGAGAAGTCGGCGGTGTGAACGTTTTCTGCTGAGATCTCGAGCTGGAACTAAATCCTGCCATGGTAGTGAAGAACACTCTGCGTTTGGAGATCTAAATATTTGATCAATTTGAACAAGAACCTGTTGACCACAAGTTTGAGTACAGTTTTGACGTACCTTCAGAATAGGCTGTCATTTAAACTATACATGTCAATTTTATATTTGAAAGCTGTTTGACAAGTTAAACAGGTACTGTTGACAGTAGAATACTCCTTCTAAACGTTAGCTGCCACTGTACTATTTAAGTAACGGAATCCTCGTTTCTATGGCTTTATTCTACCACATACAGTCTGTCGATGGACCTAAATCCACAATCAAACATGTCACGGTCGCCATTTTCTAATTTCTAACTCTGATATAAATATTGGCACAGGTTACAAAATCCATGTATAGTCCTATTGATAAACACTGTTCCGAGTCGGTTAAATATGTTACACAGGTGTAAAAGCCCAACGTTGATTTCATACACGGGTTTTATATTGTACAAAAGCGTATTGGTAATCGATCGATACTCCGGGCCAGCTTTTAAACTAAACGTCAACATTGTAAAACCGGGTAGCCAGTCGTACGTTCAGCCAGACTGACTAGGAGAGCGGATATCTTACAGAATAATGCGTAACACCAATACACAGTAATGAAGTAGTAATTATTCTTTTGTATTACCGCTGTGTAAACTGTGGCGAAAACCGACACCGAACAGCAGTGATTAACTTGTACATGTATTCAGAACGCAAGGCTACGCAAACCTTCAAATGAACAGGATGACCAAATTTCCTGTATTTTATCAAAGTTAATACCACAGACGTCGCAAACGTTCAAATTGTCATCAAACGTTGAGATGTAAAATAGCGTTCTAGGTAACACTCCAAAGTTGTGAGACTGTTTCACCATTGGTTTGTGCTGTTACAGTCTAATTCCAAGTCTGAAAGTTTTTCAATATCTTATAGAAACAATGTTAGCGCTTGAAGCCTTACTTCACTATGTTAAATATCTGGTCAGCTGAGAAATACATCATCAGAAAAGTTTGTATGTGCCTCCTAGCAACGACTCAAATAGTTTGCTATAATGATTCTATTACATGTAGTATGACGACCAGTTTCCCAATAGGCTCGACATCTCTTATGCTCATTGAAATGTCATGACACGCCTTTTAGTTCAACATTTTACTATTCGACCATTGCTCAGAATTACCACTATATGTCTATGTCCATCTGTAGGTCTTGCATTTCATGTTTTCCCAGAATAAATATTAAATTGTGTAACCTAGCAGCGACGTACTCTTAACATACAAGGGAGGCTATCTGTATCACAACGTTAGTATTCCGGTCGCGTTTACCTCCCTTGATAAACTGCAACTTACGTTTACTACCTGTTGAAGATCAACTTTAATTTGGCAAATGACCATTCTCCAGAGTTAAATACTTTTCGCTGTGGTCGTCAATTTTAAATAAAACACTATTGCTTACGGTTTAGTTGCACAAACCAAACTGATTAAACAAAGAGAATAGTTTGTCATATCATCATATGGATAATACAGCAAATCAAAATTGTCTCAAGTTCAGAAACATGTAATCTTTAATGGAGCATTTGCACTGCTTTGGTTTCAATGTGTAACACAGGTAACATCAAGTGAATGTCTCAGTACTTACCACAGCTATGTGAACAGGACACAGGTAACATCAAGTGAAAGTATCAGTACTTACCACAGCAAAGTGAACAGGACACAGGTAACATCAAGTGAATGTCTCAGTACTTACCACAGCAAAGTG
>ENA-OREC01002095-OREC01002095.1-marine-metagenome-genome-assembly--contig:-NODE-2095-length-10744-cov-13.716509_pt1 | contig 10744 bp, 2 predicted proteins | sample MGYA00248626_ERZ508543 | MGnify/ENA primary metagenome ERZ508543 (study PRJEB26211, sample SAMN05518279) | marine metagenome | isolation source: Puget Sound, Washington, USA | host: Bankia setacea...
TCAAATCATATAACTCAATTGACTTTATAAGCACTTTCAAATCATATAACTCAATTGACTTTATAAGCACTTTCAAATCATATAACTCAGTTGACTTTATAAGCACTTTCAAATCATATAACTCAGTTGACTTTATAAGCACTTTCAAATCATATAACTAACTTGGTAATGCTATTCAATTAAAGCTTTTTGTTAAACTATAAAACAAATAATACTTGAATCTCTCATAATAATGTTGGGGAAAAAAAGAAGAATGTTCTTTATGCCAATTACAGGTGAATAATAATATGTACTAAAGTAGTATGAGATAACATGTAAAAATTGAGTCAATAATGCCAACAGTATAATTAAACTATATTTATTAATACTACACGTAGGATTCAGGGTTCATACGGTCATACAGGTAAGGTTAATATTTGCCAAAGATCTGACATCCCAGTCTCAACACATCCGCTCTCCAAACCTACTGTACTAAATGAGCAACACATTAGATTGGATGTCAAATATTGTGTTTGTTTTCTCTAGTGCTTATTCATTATCATTTTAAAGTCACAGAACATTTACTAAGATTTACTTAGGGATGAATGCAAGAGAGTTTTAACTGTGTCTTTACTCAACAGCAGAACTCTCGTGCTGACCCTTAGAATGTAATCTCATTAATGTTGAATTATACACTGCTAAAAAGTGCAAGATTTCTTATTAGCCCCATGCACACAAATAATAAATATGAGTAAAATAAAAGAGATACCCTTGAAAAAAGAACAATATACCCTATTATGGCTGTATATGAGAACAAATGTATTCTAAGATTGATGTTGCAAGCACTCAAGTGTCAAACTACTTCACTCATCCTTCAGATCTATAAAATCAAATGTACTCTGACCTAAACATTGACCCTACATAAGCAAGTCTGCATATTACTAAGTTTGATGGAATGTGCATAGCTTGTTTAAATATAAAGGCATTTGTGTCTTAATAAACGTCTGTAACAAATCAACAGTTCTATCAATGCATGTTCATAAATTGCCTTCGTCCATCAGTGTGTTCATATCTGCTGTGACTTTATCCATGAAATCTTTGTATTTACCATCTCCAGTGAATAAAAGGTCCATCAATGTCGGATCGTTGAATGTTTCAAATATAATATCAATCCGAGCCTTGGATTTGTCTGTGAGATGACGTTTTACAAGTTCCTGTAGAAGTTCCCTGCATTCTTCAACAGAGTGGGCCAAGAATTGTTTGTCATATGTAAAATCCACTGTGTAAAAACTCACAACTGTCATTGATACAGAATGAAACTTCTGTTTGAAAGACTCTGCCACTTTCAACTCCTCTGCATTGAACTGGTCATTTCTGTAGAGGATTCCAATTTTGACCACCGTTTTGATAGTATACTTGAGGATTTTGTCAGCATCTTTCTTTGCAGGTAAATAATCTTTGAGAATTTTGAATGCGTTGTCCAGTACCCTGGCTGTTGTATCATCAATGAACACCTTGGCAATCTTCTTGCTTGACATCTTGCCCAGCAGTTTCTTCTGGGCACGGAGGCCTAGGCCCTTCGAATCAAAGCCGGCACCTGGCTCGGACGCCACTGAAAATATACAAAGGAAATAGAATTAAATGTTGGCTGAAAGTATTTAGAAAGCCTTCTCCAGCTTTATGCTTGCAATTCTCCTGAGGTCCATGAAGGCGTCTTAAACAAGCTGACTGTAAAATAAAGCATAAGTGTATGCATTCTTTGATATTATACATAAATTAAAAACTGAAATAACCAATTCTCATTGGCTTGGTTTGATGGAGACATACATGAGGGAGTAAACCTATGTGCCAGGTGTAACAAATAGGCTCCATGCATGTCCCAAAAAAATTGTATGTCTCTCCCATGTAAGTTATAGTCATATGTGCTCTGCAAATCATCTGAATATAGTGACTTGTGGAGAGTTTTTAAAAATCATTCAATATGTTAAAACGTTAAAGACATGATTTGTGATGGACAACCAGATGTTTGGACAGACACACAAAACCTGAGCCAAACAAATATGTGAACAACAAATCATTTAAGAATCAAAATTTCTAGAGATATAGAATGAGTGGATATAAAATATATTTATGTGAGATTTGACATTTGAGTGTGACCTTGAAACGGTGTCTCAATATGGTTAAACATTTGTGGAGAGATATTTAAAAAACATTCAGAAATTCAAGAATTATGGAGTGAAGGTGATTTGTGACAGAGAGATAGATGGACGGATAGACTTGACAAACTTAGACATGCAACTCCCATATGTAACTATGTGGAAGATATAAACACGGAGTACATAACAGAAACTATCACCATGAAACAAAAAGTCCAATCAGATTAATCACCTCTATGTATTTCTCACAGTCAACATTGTATCTTCTAGTATTAAGGTGGCCCATATATAAGCAAAGTTTTGTAATGTACACACGATGTTGACCATCAGGGCACTTGTTAATTCTGTTTTTAAATTAGTGTATTTTGTGTGTACAAGTATAATATTATAAAGTAAAGTATCCAGGAGAACATTGATTTCACATCAACAACAAGTATGCGAGCATTATTCTTTCTCATTAGCGTACTTAAAAGTGATGGAAAAACTCATTAAGTATGAAATACCTTAAACCAATTAACTCTTAGAAAATAAGACTGGAACCTTAGTGGATACAAGGTGATAGATAAAGCCACAGTTAACAAGCAAAGTGAACCAGTCAGGAGTATAGATCAGATCTGACTAGACAGCTCAATATTCCAATACCTAGTAGAGCATGGAAGTACTGACCAATAATACATGTAGTGTGGCGTGGTGCAGTGGGTTGTACGTCTGACTCGTAATGTGGAGGTTGTGGGTTTGAGCCCCATCAATTTAGGCCACTGTTGTTTCCTTGAGCAAGAAACTTTGCCCTTATTGCTTTAAGTACTAGTTGGTTCCAGGAACTGATTCAAACGTAATTTCACAATCAAATCAAAATAAATTGATGGTCTTATGGAAGATTGACTTAAATGTCAAATAAGCTCCATCGTTAAATATCGTCAAAACCAAACTCAAAATTCAAAGTAAAATGTATTAATTGTTACACAATGGCTTGAACTCTTTTATCTTTATCTAATTTAGTGACAAGAGATGTTCCAGTATTGAAATGTTAATATTTCTAGACAAACATTTTGGAACTATGACTGTTGACAACACAATTTATAGTTTGGTACATTTTCAAACTAATCCTGCCCTATCTGACACACTTACAAACATACACTATATACCATCAGTGTGACAACCATGTTGGACTTCAGCAACTGGGCTTGAACAAACAACAACAACAGCATCCCCAACACCATCATTTCACTCTTATATTATTTCACACCCCAACACCATCGTTTCAGTAATTTTATTTCACAATGGTTTAACTGTTACTTTGAAGTATTTTGCTCTTTTGATAACAGTTATTGTTTTCCAGGTATTTCATTTTCAGGTGGAGGTATGTAACCCAACATCCAAACAAGACAGCATACACATACTTCCATTACAACTTATTCACCAACATTTTATTTTGGGTTCAGCTAAGTGCTAGCTTACATAAATGACTGAGTATAATGCACAACAAATATAAGTGTTTGTACAGCACATTTCTGGTTAGCAATGATCCGATGTTCTGATGCAGCAGCCTATTCAGCACTCAAGAAGTTCTTTAGAAGTATGGGTGCAAGTTTAAATGAGTAACAACAAATAGATCCATAGCAATGCACTCACTTATACCAGAACGCAGCCATTATGCTATAGATCAATAAACAAACAAATGTACCGAAATTATGAAATCAAGCGTTACTATAATGTACAAGTGGGATAAAGTCAAAATTGCCATGGAAATGTATGACTATAATATTTAACAGTTGTACCTACACACTGAGAAGTAAGGTAAACAGTGTTTGTGGCAATCAGAACTAGTTTAGCTTCTGTTTATTAAAAACAAAACAATTACAGTCCTACATTCCATTCATGTATCATGCAACAACTGTGTTTGATTTAATCAATTGATATCCAGGTTGTATATTTGTCAGTAACAAGCACTGGCAGAGTTTAATTGATAATTCAAAAGGTGTTTTCAGGTAAACTCATTCAGGCAATTAAAAAAACACATTCGTTTATCCAAATAGATCTAAAATAACTTCTGTTCAATGATATAATGGAGACTTTAGTAGAAGAAAAAGTAAATATTTGGTTTTCTAGAAGTAAAACCAACACTATAAATTTCTCAATAGCTGCAGTTTTTGGGTCGATTATTATGAATGACATCAATGGGTCACACTTATTTAAATAAATACCACCAAGTAATGATCTTAAAAATCAATATGTAAACTATAATACCTACTGTATGTACAGATATAATAATATGACATTTTTTGGTAATTAACTGACAATTCTGGTGTATAAATTGACAATTCTGGTGTATAAATTGCCAATTCTGGGTGTATTAACTGATAATTCTGGTGTATAAATTGACAATTTTGGTGTATAAATTGCCAATTCTGGGTGTATTAACTGACATTTCTGGTGTATAAATTGACAATTCTGGTGTATAAATTGACAATTCTGGTGTATTAACTGACAATTCTGGTGTACATATTAACTGACAATTCTGGGTGTATTAACTGACATACTGGTATCTTGTGTATAAGCTGACAATTCTGGTATATTAGCTGACGATTCTAATGTGTTAACTGACATTAAGGGGTATTAGTTAAAGAAATTGTTATTTTTGTTCAATTAAGACACAAGGTACCATACAATATTGTATTTGGCTCTGTTTAATTAGTTTTATTTGTGATAGGCTTACTGTCCCCAAACAATTAGCATACTTAGGGCACAGCTAGGTTCATCTTTCCATACCCACAGCTATATAGCTATATATTTTCTCACGTTCAGATAAATGACAGATTTTCTACTAGAGTAAGTTAATACTATCATCTAGTCAATTTCTATATACCGGTAAATCAGATTTTCCTCTAATTTCAAGCTTGACCTAGAAGTATTACTGAAAGAGCCTGTAGTACTTGCCACAGATATGTATTTAGTAATCTTCCTTTACAGTCCAGTACATGCATAAGAAGAAAGGCACAAAACCGTGAACATTTCACCGAGGGAAGAAATCTGAAAACTTGGCCTAAAGACAAAATCAGAATAAACAGTATCTGACCATCCATAATTTGGTCATTAAACCAGCATCTTATCTGGCAAACTCCATCCTTTCTCATTCTATCTTCAGCAATCAGTCAATACAGGAACAGCTGGTAAGGGTTTTGATGAATAAAGACAGAAAGAATTAAAACTGTGAGTTGTTAATAAAATTATATATATGCAATGTGGAAGAGAATTTGCTTATCTTGGTCTGCAATCTAGAAAGTATAAATGGTTCTTTTTGTTTAATATCTGTTGTCATGGAAGCATTTTAATATACTAACCATTCTAAATCCAATGTCCAGGAACCAGCAAGAACTGCCCATTTCATTGGTGCTCTTAATTACAGTAGTTGTGTATGACTTGAAGTAAACATTTAATCATATCCTTCAGTCATGTGCACAACCATTTTTTCCTGCTATTAAGATTTAAAGTAGCGGTTTCTTCTAAAAATATGACAGTCATGAGTTCAATCAGAATTTTAGACCCTGTTTTAGATACATGCACAAAATCTCCTTTCCCTGTTGACGACCGTTCTATTGTCTATTTTAGGGGAAACAAGATTAACTGTTGTCTACTATACTTAGTATCCTGTAGGGAAAATAAATGATTGTAAGTGAGTTTCTAATTGCGTTGGATGGTCAATGCCTGGTACAAGAATAGCAAGCCCCCTAAAGACATTCTATAATTGTAATACAGCATGCCACTTGTCCACCCTAGCCTACCGTAGTTCATCTATCTTCATTACCAAGGCCATTACAGAGAACCAATCTAACTATGCACTACTCTCTTAATTCATTCTTGCATTCACGCCTATCGGATTTTCTTTATATTTTTATGACAATTCACAGTTAACGACGACAATCTGTTTTCAGTTGTCAATTATTTCCTTTCTTTTCCTCCTAAACTAATCCTGTGATGCACATTATTTTAGACAACATGTGAGTGTTATATGACTAAGTTGTCTAATTAACTTTTTGAGACATGCTTCTGATATTTTCTACAAAAATTGTCAGCACGTCATAATGGCTATAATAATCATTCATTTTCAGCGTTTACATTACTGTGGAATTGCTTTTTCTGGTTCCAAATCTATCAAACATGGCCATAGATTCTAGGACAGTGATATTAGCAGAGTCACTCTAACATAACCTGTTTGGACACCTCCAAACATTTTGACAATAATCTTAAAGCTTTAAACAATTAAAAACAAGGTTTACAACCAAATTTGTGTATATTTTTTTTGCCACTTCATGAACTAAGACCAATGATTCAGCATGCAATTATTTAGAGACAACTAATCAAGTTCTTTCTGTTCTGTCAATAAAAACATTTAAGCTTTTAATAAATGGTCAAAATTATGTTAAAAATTCACAAAATTAGTCCATTTAATTTCTCTTAATTTTATGTAATTTTATGAGCAATCAGTGCTTAAGACTGACCTAAATATGGATGAATACATGTGTAATTAGAAACCAAGTATTTAAATGCGGATTTTTTTTCTAAAAAAATGTTTCACTATTTGATCATGGGTGGAAATTATTTTTTATCCGGACCATTGTTGAAAGTTGTTTATGTTATAAGTAAAATGATGCTCGGCTATATATATATATAATTATATATTTAGATTTTCCAGCATCCAATAATTTTTTATGCGAATCAGCTAAAACCGATAACTTCCGACTACTAACTTCTGAATATTGCGAATGGAGTGGTGAAATCGAAAGTAGGAATACAGAACGTTGAAATTAGTACTTTCAACATCAGACGAGGAACTGTCTTGCACAGTATTGATACATTGTATACCGTTCTATTGGTAATTGTATTTGTTACATTACAAGAGTGTTAGGTGCTCCTGACCACATATTCAGCTTTAGATTTGGATTTCTAGCAAGTTCTTCACCTCCATTTTCATCTAACATGCTATTGTTGCACTATACATATTGAGCCAATCAAATAAAACATGTGTGGACATTGGGATATTTCTTGTTAACCAAGATTCAACAAGCACTATCTGTTCTAAGCTGTAAATAATTAGTCCCTCCTGTATTTGTTCTCACCAACTACATTTGTTGTTTGCCATATATTTGTAGAGGTCACAGCAATTTCACAAAATCAATGGCAGCACTTTACAAATAAACAATCTCTTTGGACAATTATCCTGACCTCTTCAACCTGTGACAAGATTAGCTTTGTCAACGCAACCATCATCTGTTTTCTGAATTCCATATCCTGACATTTCCCTCATCTCTTTCTTTATGCTTTTAATTTACTTACAAAAACACACTTATTGTAAGGTGCTTTGTGTCCTGATTAAAAGGGGGGAAATATAAACAGGCTTGGGTAAGAGACTGTCAATATTTTGCTGGCTCTTCATGATGGTCAGATCTGGGCTATAAACATGCTCATCCTGGGTACACAAGAGCAAACAGCCTATTAACTCAACTGAACATTAAGACGCGTGTCCATTGTTACTTTAAACCACTAATTGTCTGTTCCATATTTCAATATAATTTGATCATGCTACTTAATGATCAACTCCCTGTACTATGTGGTTGACGTTTTGTTGATTTCGACTGTGGTCTTTTGTAGAATCATTGAGAATTCTACTGTACATGCTTCTAGATATTGTTATTAATAGACTGTTGCAGCGAAATGTGTGTGTACAAAATACATTTTATAACGTTGCAAATTTTAATGACTCCATATGGTGTGTATAAAATATTGACAAAAGATGTGAGACCATAAAAAAACAAATAGTACTGTTGCAAATATCAAAGTTACAAGACAGTTAACCATATTGTCCACACCACAAGTGACCGTGACCTACTTACATATATGACCATAAAACAAGCTTGGGTTTGGATGATGTTGAACAAGGGAGCTTATTTGACATTTAAGTCAAACCTTAACAAGGGAGCTTATTTGACATTGACATTTAAGTCAATCTTCTGTAAGGCATCTTCTGTCATTCAAAATGAGTTAAAGGAATGTTATCAAGCGAGCCACTGGCAAGCTTCATAACGTTTCTGGAACGAGTTCCATAAAAGGTTATACTTCAATGAGCGTTAGACCCATTTTATCATTAACTCAGTGTGCACTGACCTGCCGCTGGACAGGTTGAAAACAGGATTTCTCACATATTGCTTCTCGGGTTATAAAAGCCTATATGGAATTGAAAACAGGGTTATGTAGTTAGTACAATGTAGTTGTATGAGACTCAAGAGAGTGACCTTGACCTTGACATAAGCTAGTTGTAGATAGTATAATGCGCTCTGAACATTGCTCCAAAGGTGTGAAGTTATTTCAAAGGGCTTCAAAGGGCTTCAAAATATAGGGAGCTGACAGGATTTGTGATGGACAAACATTTCAATGGGAAACATAACTAACACATTCTTGCAAGAACTACTAGGAATTTACCAGGTTTCACTGTAATGTATTACAACATGTATGGCTGTTTCATTTATTTGTTACTCATGTAAAACAGCTGATCTCTCACAATTTACATAATTCCTGTTTAGTATTAGCAAGTCTACCTTTCAATAATTTAAACTACTGGCATGGCTCCATTTTCTTGGAAACTGGATTAAAATTAAATACAACAACTTTTTTCTTAAACTGGTAACTCTGTATATAGTCTTTTTTTTACGTTATATCAACACAACAACATTTTAAACTATCTTGAACTGTGAACGTGTTGTAACAGTGCTGTATTAAGCCACTGATTTACAATACGTCTATTTTATAATGGCAACTTCATCTCTAAAAGTTACATTTCAAAGTATGACACAATAACAAGGGTTAACAAGAACTCTCTAGATATTTGAATTATAGCAGCTTGAGAATCTTATACCACTGGCAAGCAGTCTGAAATAGCGTTGAAATTGTCTAATATAATGCTCAAGTATTTTCGCTATTACCACTACTGGCTGTGAGTTAAAAAAATATTAAACTTAAGAACTTCCAAGTCTAACCACAAAAGAATACAGACCCCTTCCTGCACTATTAATTATCTCCCATTAAATACTTTGGACTCAGTGATTATCCTCCTTCATGAACATACTCTGGTCATATACTGCAACTTTGTAAAGTTTCATCAGTATGGGTTAATTTGTTAAGGAGAAGTTACGCTTACAGGACACAAAAATTGGACAGACACATGATTCTTAAATACCCAAAGCTTCATTTATGAGGGATATAATAAACTTGTATATGGAGTGATTACAATTCCATAGTATACCCGGTTTAAGTACTTTGAATAGTCATTTGAATCTATTCTGTTGAAGAAAAAAAATATAAAAAATTATAAGCGAAATTATAAACAAATTACCAAAAACCCATAAAAGATGCCAACATAGTGTAACCAAACTATGTACTTTTAATAGGCATCTGAATCTAGTCTGTAACAAAAATAAGCGAAAAGTAAACAAATGACAAAAAAACACCATAAAAGATTCAAACAACATAAAACTTACTATGTTTCTTAAGCTGCTCCTCAAACTCATCAGTCCCGGTATCTGCCATCGAGCCCATAGAAACAAACTCCACTAAATAACCACCTTAACAAACCACCACTAGTTATCCAACAATACACACTTATACACTTCCAAAGTAACTATCACTCTTGTGTTTTTATGCAAGTCCTAGCTGATGCTTTTCTTTCTTTCTCTCTTTTTGATATAATATGTGTTTTTTTGTCCCCTACAGAGTATAACCAATGTTCGAAACCTCACAATGATAACATGTTCTCAGTGAAAAGTATTTTGTTTTCCAAATAAATCTATATTTTTTAAATGTCACAAATGTATCAAACTCACTACATGATCACTGTAAAAATATGTGAGTGTATATATAGTAAGTCTATCCAGATAATGTAAATAAAACCACTATCTAGTCCCTATAACACAAGCAAGAAGAAAGCCTTAACAATTTCACTTCATCACAGTCCATGGATTAACAGTAAAGCCGTGTTCATACACACATGATAGGTAAAGTAAGTCTGCTAGTTGTTAATCCAGCCTGTGATACCCCTGCACTCCAAGATATACTGCTTCCACAGAAATATTTGTTTTCTCCAACACTGTCTGTGAAAATTCTCTCACCTAAGTTTATCACAGAGCCATGCTAGTTCTGAGCTCTTATATATTGTCTACACTGTGGTTTGTAGCAGTCTTTTTAGTACAGTACAGCTCTTATATATTGTCTACACTGTGGTTTGTAGCAGTCTTGTTAGTACAGTACAGCTCTCTTATAATCATCACTATCTATACGTTCCTTGTTACAATGTACAGTGATTTATTTCATGATGTGTCAGCGGTTTGCTTAAATCTCTCTAATAGGCAATCAATCTAAAACTGAAATTGTAAGAAAATGGTATTAATTCTACCAATTTTCCTTTTACACTATTTTATACTTGTTGGTGATTTTAAAACATATATCAATTTGTTGTAACACGTACTGTTTTGCCTTAAGTCTGGTAGTTTTTAATTATGATGTTTAGCACATTTTCAATTGTTTCACAGTATTAACCTCTTTCATTTATTTCACTAGTT
>ENA-OREC01002096-OREC01002096.1-marine-metagenome-genome-assembly--contig:-NODE-2096-length-10742-cov-15.127895_pt1 | contig 10742 bp, 5 predicted proteins | sample MGYA00248626_ERZ508543 | MGnify/ENA primary metagenome ERZ508543 (study PRJEB26211, sample SAMN05518279) | marine metagenome | isolation source: Puget Sound, Washington, USA | host: Bankia setacea...
GCATATCGAGTGACCTATTGACACCGCCCCAGGAAAGGTTAACTGGTGTCAAATTTGGCCAGGAAATACACAGGGATTGCGATTTTCACACCTTGCATTGTGTAATGCAATGGTTGTCGAGACAGACATTAAATTAGGGCGTGAAAACATTGTTTGGGACCTAAAAACATGCCGAGATAGGCGAATGTCGATTTACAAATGTCGACTTATCCGGAATAAATGTATATAGAATGTATAGGGACAGAATTCTGGACGTAACAAATACGTTGACATATCTGGAGTGTCGAGATAGCCGATGTCGAGATAAAGAGTGTCGACTGTACAGAACAAAAAATAGTGGAATGAGCTGGATTTAATCAGGCTGAAATCTCTATATATAGACTAAAATGATTTGTATGATATGATTTATTCTAGAGCTGCGTATGACAATTTTTCATTCTAGCCCTACATGGTTCAAATAACACTCTTTATAACTGACACTTTTCTTTGTTTCAGCGAGTCTTGGAGACAAACTGTCATCATAGTATAGAGATAGAAATCCGTCCAGTATTTCTTATACCTGACACCAACTGCTTCATCGATCATCTACCTAGTCTGAAAAAACTCATCACTGATAAACATTACACCATTGTTATACCTTTAGTTGGTGAGTACACTACAGAACATTTTAAGCACTCAAAATTAAAAAGAAAATACTGGCTCTTTAACAGAAAAGCACTCTCCAATAATACCACCGTTGAGGGTTTTATGGAAAATTAACTTAAATGTCAAATAAGCCCCCTTGTTTAGTATCGTCAAACCTAACCAAACAAAAAAAATGCCTTGGTTTTAATGAAATGGTCACAAAAACAATTTGCTCAACTTTTTTAGACTAGATTTGGCTGAATAGTAACATAAGCAGTCAGTCTTATTCACTATACTACATAACACCGTACTGATTATTTAAAAGTGTTTGATTCAACTGTGACTGATGATAATATGTGACTGCTTGCTACCTGCAATAAAGCCGCTAGGTTTGGGGATTGTTCAGAAATCAATGTTTTATTGTGTTTGCAGTTATCAATGAGTTAGATGGGTTAGCTCAGGGCAATAGACAGGGTCAGTATGAGACTACGGACCATGCCCAGAAAGTCCAGACCCGAGCCCAGAACACCATTGCATACCTAGAACAGGAGTTTGAGAAGAAAAACACAAGATTGAAGGCACTGACTAGTAAAGGAACTGTGATGGAAACAATAGCATTCCGCAGTGAGGAAACTGACCCTTCTGTAAGTGCAGAGAACAAATATATAATCCCTCATAAAGACAAATAGAGGATAATTATGTTTTTTAGTTAAAAATAAATCAAGTTATACTATTCACCGAGTGATGACCACATTAATACGGGTTAACAGGATTGAAATATAATTGGATGGCTAACTTAGAAATATAGTTATGTTTATTTTATGCCCTCTAACTATAAACGTTTCTTTAATTTAGTGTTGTTTTCACTATTCAAAACAGTGCCATATACATAGTTTCACCGAATATTTTACTAAAGGTATATAGATAAAAGATCACAGAAAATATTTTTACCTAACATATGGACTTTTTGTGCGCCCAGGCAGAGCTACAGATTAGGGTCATATGATTGTAAAAATGATCAATTTTGATGAAAAGCAGTAACAATTAAAGAAAACTTTTTTGGAAATGGCAGCAAACAATTTGAATCTGTGAGGTGTACAATATAAAAGCCACATTGGCTCTCGTTCTTCCTGACAGAAATATCAATTGTAGCGGTAGACTATCTGCTGTACTCTTTACTGTTTGCCCATACCTTGAAATGTGACTATTCAAAAACAAACATATTAGTGTGTATTCCTTGACGATTAGAGGATCTGTATTGAATATATTGATTTGTTTTAAATGTCTCTTCCAATACTATTCTCAGGGCAACAATGATGATCTCATTCTATCCTGTTGTACCTACTATTGTAAAGACAACCCTAGAGACTACATGCCAAGAGATAAAGGTTAGTATTAGTTTGTCCATCCGTAACAATCTCGTCTTACCGCTACTGTTAATAACAAACCTTAAAGTAAGACACAAAAGAGATTTTTATTAAAGTGTACCAGTAATAACACATCACAGAAAGATCACATTGTAAATTCGCTTGATTGCATACTTTGCTCCTTGGCCATCACCGGTCACATAAAACAGTTAGTCACAGGATGTTCACAAAGGGGGAACTTTAGGCTGATGCTTATGTGGCTGCTCAGCGAAAGTTGTCACTAAATAAAGGTGGTGGTTAGTACTGGTTTGATTGTACTAATCATCAGGTAAACAATCAGTAGTAAACATACTTGACTTTCAAAGTGACCTTGATATTAGGGTTTTAATATGCTTCAACATTGAGTATTGAAAATGGTTGTTAGTATACGTTGTTTTCTTCCATTTCAGATGCTCCTGTACATCTCCTAAGAGAAGTAGTGCTACTTACAGAAGACCGTAACTTACGACTGAAGGCCCATACACATAACGTACCTGTGAAAGAGATACCTGTGTTTATGAAGTGGAACACAGGCACTTGAGGAGACCTGCATGTTTAACTGAAAAGTGTGAACAATGACTCCAATATGTCCAACAAAGCCTCCCCTGTGAGCTGTGTAGCTAGTGCCTGCCAACCAGCCAGTTTATGCAAGAGTTTGACAGTTGTGCATATAATCTGACCCGCGCTGCATGCAACTTGTTTATGTTATGACCTGGAATCGTACATGTACCTATATATTTGGTATAGATTTTGATAGCTGTACAATGTTAGACAATATGCTGCAATGGTAGACTGGAGATTAAACTTGGATATAGACTCAGTAAATCTGCCTGTATATCAAAATGCAACCACTTGCTGAAGGAAAATTTTATCAAAAAGGGAAGAAAACTGAACTTAGGGTCTCTTACAGAATACAGGGACGATGATCACACGTTTGTAAAAGGTTTACCCTGCAGAGATTTCAGAGGTGATAACCTTAAAACAGATGAAAAGAAGGTCACTGCTTCCAAAATCTAAACAGTGTTAATGGCATGATGAAGACAGTGTTTATAGGCATCGTTAAAATGGGAAAGCGCTGACTGGAACATAGCTGGTTTAATATGAAGAAATGATACAAGAAATCAAAGAAACATCAAATACCTTACTACGCAAGAGCGCTGCTATTAAGCAATACACCATTTACCACTATGTGATCACCCTCCTTGAGATTATTAAAGCGTGATCTACCTGACAGTTCAAAATACCTGTAACTGGTGTTACAAACCTAGACATCTAGCTCTGTTATTATATCTTGACCGTCCAACTATAATACAAAATATCCAAAGGACAAATACGGGAGACTAATACAGCATACGGGTTCTTTTGTCTGCTCAATGCTTAGGGTGATACTCTCATATGTAAATGGTTACTTTTTCACCTGTTGTACTGTTTTAAATTATAAGACCCATTATACCACACTGTTGTAGTAAACAGTTGTACAGACAAGTGATTGGAAAGACTGAAAGGTTTGAATTTAATAGGCTTTGGGATGTTGCATACTGTTTATATATTGTTTATATGTTCTTGAAGAAATACAAAGTATAAAGTTACGAGGTAGAATCAAATTGAATTGTCACCAAATAAGTACAGTAAATATACAGTCTTTCTATTTTCTAACGTCATTTTTAGCTCATATTAGATCATTTGATCGGTTGCTGTCTATCTGTCTACAATTGCTAAAAGAAAATCTCTGAAACATACAGGCTAAAATCAATGACAAGTTTGATATGACACCAATCATTATTGACCCACTCATAGATTTCTGTACTTCTATTCTGTCCTCCAAGCATAAAAGCAGTGTTTTATTCAGTAGCCTCAGGTGAGCGATTCAGTGCCAAAATGGACCTCTTGTTGAGATTTTGATGCAAGATACTCGTGAATAAGGAAGCTTAATATACGTGTGTTGTTCCAGATATATATAACCAATGCTTTAGATTATGATACATGCTATGTTGTTCTTGAATACTGAAATACCAGGTAAGAACTATCTCTTTTCTCCAATGCTTGCCTGTCATGGTTGATATTTAATACATGCTGGCGTCCATGCTGCTTTGATTATGAAACTGTTTTCAATTTTTACAATAAGATAATGGCATGAGATGCTATATAGCAACAAATTTCTTCTGGAAGTGATAATATTTCTACTATTTTGGATTCAATTGGTTACAAACTGTTACTACTGGCTAAGAAATTGTGGAACCGTAACAATACAGTTTATCTTTTGTATAGCATGAGAACATTGGTCAGACACTCTTGAATTCATTACAAGGTCTGCTATATTGTTAAAAAGATTGATTACATTGTATTGTTTCTAAAAGAACTGTTATAACTCATGTCCATTGGGTTCACATGTTTCACCTATTTGGTTATGCATTAGTCCCTGTTATTTATTCAAGGATGTCGGGTTGATATTCTCATGCTATACCTTTGTAGTTAGTTGATGTAAGATGTGTGGCATTGTGCTTGGTATGTATCCAAATAAAACTGCTGAAAGTTGAGTCCCTATTTTGACACTTCTTACTAGTTCCCTGTGATATTGAGACAGAGTACAATTTTTACTCATCCAATTGCCGTACAAGTGGGTTTTTTACAGTTGATATGATGAAATCTGTAATGCAGTTTTCCTGCGTGCTTTTTTACCATACCACAGGCAAGACGAGTATTTTGACCATTTTTATGCACTGTGAGACAAAAAGGATATATAGTGTGTGAGTTGTTTTGTAAATGATAAGTGCTTGAACCACCTCGCTTTGATGCTGTCTTTCAATTTATAGATTCAATTATATCTTGTAGTGGACTGCAAAGTTATGATAGGTATAGGTTGTTGGATTGTTGAAATAGTCTGGTTTAGTAGGCGGTAACTGTCTACAAAGTGATCAGTAATTGATATAAACAATGTTTCCTCTAACAGTGGAGCAATGATAGTATTTTAATAGTTTTCACAATGGCCATTTGGGAAATTTACATGTATTCCTATTTGTCATGATGTGAAAGTTTTAAGTGTGGTTAAAAGCCTAAGCACTTTCGAGTCGATATTTCTGAGCTGATTATCTCCCCTGCTGTGTGTCATTGATATGCCTGAACTGTATTAATCATTGTCGTCTCGGCCGTCTGCTACTTTGTTTTTTTGTGCTAATGCTGTTTGCTTTCACCCCTCGCTGTATAGTTAATTTTGTGTTCAATTGTACATTTTTCCACATTGTACATTTTTCCACATCATTATCGTTGTGTGTCCATGTTTTTAAAACACTCAAAAGCATCAGTTTGTACTTGTTCAAAGACATATACCCCCTTTTGGTGGCTTTGATCTATGATTTATTTTGTTGGTGCAATATGAAATAAAATTGATGACATAAAAATTGTGTTGTTGTTTGAGGCAAGAAGACCTTCTGCCGTAGCAAGCTGACTGTTGCCTGCTTCTAAATTACCTGGGATCTCCCGCACTCAAAGCGGATATACCACTAGGCTATCGAGGAGGCGGTATCAAACTTTGTAACTTTATAGCCATGAAAACATGAGTTCCTTTAGAACAACAACTCAAGTTAACTGAACATGACTTGATTATGGCCTTTGAAATTGTCAAAAATGGCTAAAATATAGTTAACACAAAATAACCTCCATTTCTGATTCAATCATCATCAAACTTTGGGAGTAGTTGAATATTTATGAGACCATGGTTGTTTTTGAAAACAGACTGTGTTTGACTTGGGTAATCACCTTTAGTGATAATTCTAGTTTATTCTAAATTATATACAGGCAACTAATGATTTGTATGTATAGTTATGTTTCTGCATAAATCACAGGCTCATAACAGTTGAACATGTACAGAGATGGATACTGTAAAACAAAAATCTTGTTGAGTATTTTATTTAACACTCTTGCACATTTGTTTTCTACCATTTAGTTTAATCCATTGTCTTTAATAGTAAGATTTAGTAAATAGAATTGATCATAGAGCAAACTTAGAAATCTTGAGATGATATTCTTAAGCCAGTGTATGATTCAAGTGTTGAAGGTTAAGACTAAAAGTAAAGCCAACAAACCAGTACAGGTAGCAGTATAGTACATGTACAATTACCTGTATAGGCTAAAGGTTAAGAAATAGGACGTTGTCCAAGATGTAGTGATAGCGGTGACCAGTATATTGCTTTGTCAAATTATACAGGCAGTGTAAGTGATACAGGAATATTGTTTACATTCTAAATTGGATAGTTTAAGCAAACATATTTGAAACCATGGAAGATACATAAAGATAATAAAGGAACTTTACCTAAATTTTGTTAAATTGCCTTACTTCTAAATGTATAAATAGATATAGATTCGTAGTCGTGATCAGATCTGAACACGAATTGATGTGCTCTAAAATCATCAATTTTGTGAATTGTGTGCAAACAAATTAATGGATTTCTTGAAAAACAACATTTTCAAGGGCACTGAAATTGCCAAACTAGTACATACAGGAGTACAGTGCACATTTTAAACAAACTATAAAATTGTTGATTCATGATCATGTACTTAGATTCTAATGGCTCACCAAATCCAACACATTTGTTTTATGAGTTTACAGTATAAGTCGAAGGATTTAATTAGCCTTGCATCTCAATCTATGCTTGTTTTCTTATTCATTCAACACTGTCTTAGGTTCCTACTAAAACCAAGGTGAACATCTGAACATAGTAATACATGTAACATTATCTTGGCCCACTTTGAATATGTATACTTTGAGAGACAACATTCCCAGTTAACTGGACTTACACTACATGGATGCAAAGGTTTCTACAAGCATGGCAAAGATACCTGTAACTGTCCATGATATATTGAGGGCACAGCAACGTGTGAAGTCTTACATATATAGAACTCCAGTGTTCACCAACAGCACTTTTAATGAAAGATATGGACGCAGTTTTTATTTCAAGGGAGAAAGTTTACAGAAGACAGGATCGTTCAAAGCTAGAGGAGCCCTCAATGCAGTAAGTAGGTGTAGAATTTTATTATTTCAACTTCCTTACTAGCAAACAATGTTAATGTCATTCTTAATAAGTGTAAAGATGATCAATTCTAATGAACAAAGTGGTATCTATCTACATACATATGTACATTGTAGCATGGTTAACTGTGTGCTGGTATAAAAACAAGCAAATAACAAAACTCAGATCACACAGATTGATAAGGAAACAAAGTACTAAAATAGGCATGTCTTTTGTACTGCATCTGGGGCTGAACTTAGGTTTCCTTATGGACTATCAAAGTTTGATCTTGATTTAAGATTTCCCTGAGAATGATTATAATTAAACTGTGTTATTTTTTGTACTGGACGTTATATACCTGGAGGCTGTTTCATCATTTAAAGATCCTAGGACTGATATCTCTCACCTACATATGATTACTGACCAATGGTAGAGTAAAATACAATACTTACCTGAACATTCTTATCTACCTGATCTTAAAAATGCAATCATGTTCATCATCAGGTCTTTAAGATTAGTACAGATTAGTTAAAAATAGATTACATAATTAATGTGACAATATAACTATAAATATTTACCACTAGTCTTGTTTTAGTTATAATGGTTAAAATACAACAAAAAAAGGTAAATTATGTATACACATGTGACAGACTAAAAAAGTTGGGAACCTTTTTAATCAGAAGATGACCAGAAACTGCCAAATCTTCATCAAACATGAATGAAGTTGTGTACCCTTTCTGGATCATCATTTGAACACCACCCTATTGAAAACTATCGTTGGTTTATATATGTTAACTATCTACAAGAATTGGTTATATTTTGTGAGCCCAGGTGTATCTTTAAGACCATGAATGTGTTTCCTAGTTGATGTATAATATGCGTGTGTTCTATATTTTGTCACAGATAACAGCTTTGATAGAGAGTGGAAACCCTGTACCTGGAGTGGTAAGCCTTCCTTCATACAATGGATTATATCGGTACCACCCAAATCTAAATGTATACTCACTTAAAGGCAGGCAACATGAGAATAGCTTGTAATCACTCCATATAAGATCATCTATTATTTAACATACCTAAAAAATATATTTGAACAAAACATAGCTTGTGCAAAAAATATACATATATACAGTGATAAAGTGAAACTATTCTTTGTTCAGTAGTAATAGATGACATACTCTGTTTTCCAGGTGACCCATAGCAGTGGTAATCATGGTCAAGCCTTGGCATGGGCAGCGAAGACAAAACATCTCAAATGTACTGTGGTGGCCCCTAATAACTCACCGAGTGTAAAACTACAGGCTATACGGGGATACGGGGCTGATGTAGTGCTCTGTGATCCTACCCCTGCATCCAGGTACACAGTAATTAATAGCAAATACTTGATGTGTATTATAGAGGATATAGCATGAGCAATCATTATATATCAAAACTATAAGAAAGTGGAATATAACACGAAAGGCAGAGCTGAGCATTATAACTAGTGATGTACCAAGAATATATAAGATGTGTTATTACTCTACCAATGCTGTAGGTTATACATGTTCTAACATACAACCCTTACTTCAAATTATAAACTGTCAGTAGAATGACAGTACCGGTATACCTGATAAACGTTTACACAAAACTACGTACAGGTTTACCTTTGATCCATGTTATTACTTAACTTATTGAAAAGGGTTTGTATTGTTTCCTCTTTGATATTTTCAGGCAGGCAACATGTGACAAGGTGGCTAAAGAGAAAGGCTATCAGTTCATACCACCATATGATCATAACGATGTAATAGCTGGCCAGGTAAAGGTCGCGGGTTAAACTATCAAACTTATATCAGAGTATAGACACACAAAGTACATGTACCATAAAACATGATTTACATAAATGTAAATGAATAGTTTTATCTATCTCCAATGATGTTGATACTGGAGAAGATATCAAATATGGTGCATTTATCGATGGCTGAAAAGAACCATGGTTAAAAAAATCGCTTATCACTACCATGTCCTGATTTTGGTTCAAAGTATGAGAGGTTTTGATGGTAAATTGTCAATTCAGACACTTGGATTTCCTTTGGTTGTTTATTTAAATTACAACTTATGGCTTCCATATCTAAATCACACAAAAAGCTTTTGTCCGTGCCATTGTTTCTATGTAAGTTGTTTTGTAATTGTTGTTCAAGAGTGTTACTGTATTGTAGGGCACTATGGCGCTGGAGTTACTGGATGAAGTACCCAACCTAGATGCAATTCTTGTACCTACCAGTGGAGGGGGGATGGTGGCTGGTATTGCTATAGCAGCTAAATCTATCAAACCTAGTATTAAAGGTAAGGTCATCTTATACAGTTGGCTGAAAGTTCAAAAACCAAGTTGAACCTCTATGAATTTCCTTAGAGTTGGATGAAGAGTTTTTCATTTTAAAAAATCTTCCACATTAAAAATAATTTACTGTAACTGAGTATTTCAACATGTACTAGTCAGGAAATCTATTTTATACAAGACGAATAAAAAAATTAAACCAAAATAAAAATGTGTTTGTCAGTATAATTTGAATCTTCCTATTCAGTTGAAGTGGAAACAAAACAATTTGTCAAAGACTGCCATGAAATATTTATTTTTTTATACCAAACCACCTTAAAAGATTCTAGTCTGTCTAGTTCCTCTTGAACATGCTGTGAACTTTGTTCAGATTTTTACAAATCACCCTACTTTTGTATTGTTTTTTAGAAACTCAGTATTCAAACGTTGATTGAAGATTTATTTTCTCAATTATTGATGTCAGTGCATTTTGTTGGTAAGGAAAACCACTCACAGACTGTAACAAAACGTGAATTGTCTGCCACTATATGAAATTCATAATATCAGTGCTGTTATATTACCAGATATGATGAATTGAAAACACTTACAAGAATGATATATAGAAAACCTTTAGAATAGTCACAGCCAACCTGTTTCTTTAACACTGTGTCACAAGTCTAACCTGTTGTATTGGAGTTGTGATGCACTAAGTATAAACTCAATTAAGAAATCTCTCTCAGAAGCCATGATTAATAAAACTGTATTGAATCAAATGTTCTTAGAAAAATAATGTTTGCTTACATACTGTATATATATAGAAACACTGTACAATCTCTTCTATTTTAGTGTTTATTGTGGAGCCCTATGGGAAAGATTGTGAAGAGAGCTTGATGGCAGGTATTGTGCTCATTTATCACAGTGTCATAATGTCATGCCCAGTATCCTGACTAAAGACACACATCTTTGTAGAAACTTTGTGTGCATCTTTACCCCAAATGCTATCCTTAATGACAGGTGCCTGTGTGGAAGACAACCAGTAGCCACTTATATCTAGTTAGCAGCTCCAGCCATATCAGTACAAACCAGCCATATCAGTACAAACCAGCCATATCGGTACAAACCAGCCATATCGGTACAAACCAGCCATATCAGTACAAACCAGCCATATCAGTACAAACCAGCCATATCAGTACAAACCAGCCATATTAGTACAAACCAGCCATATCAGTACAAACCAGCCATATCAGTACAAACCAGCCATATTAGTACAAACTAGCCATATCAGTACAAACCGGCCATATCAGTACAAACCAGCTATATTAGTACAAACCAGCCATATCAGTACAAACCAGCCATATCAGTACAAACCAGCCATATCAGTACAAACCAGCCATATCAGTACAAACCAGCCATATC
>ENA-OREC01002097-OREC01002097.1-marine-metagenome-genome-assembly--contig:-NODE-2097-length-10742-cov-12.386967_pt1 | contig 10742 bp, 4 predicted proteins | sample MGYA00248626_ERZ508543 | MGnify/ENA primary metagenome ERZ508543 (study PRJEB26211, sample SAMN05518279) | marine metagenome | isolation source: Puget Sound, Washington, USA | host: Bankia setacea...
TCTAGGGAGTGTTGGTTGGTCTTTGCAGTTGTAGACCATGCTGTTGAGCTGTACTCCAGGACGGGTCTCACTGATCCATCGTACACTGTCTTGAGTATCTGCTCATTAACTCCTCATTACACGACTAACCAGTAAAGGAAGTATACACTAAGTATTTTATGTGAAGTACATGCAATAAATAAACAACAAACACAACATGTCTAGTTTTCATATACTATCCAAACAAATTTTACATGTACAACAGTATACCATTCAATTACCTTCCACAATTACGAACATCAATGAAATTGACTGACGACCGATCCGATGCTATATTGTACGTGAAATTATTATCTAAATTATTACATCACTTAAGAAAAAAATATTGATATGTTAGTCTCATATTGCTTGCATATGAACATCGTGTCGTTATAATAGGATTCTAAACGGGATTTATTGTAACTATGGATATAGGTAAGCACTTCTAGTTTTAACAGTTGAATACTATCTTGATGCTTCAATATCGATACCATATATTATTCAAAATAATTATTTTACACTAGTAACTTATGTAATTTTGTATACATACAAGAGCGTCAAAGGTCTGATGTGACATTTAAGCAAAACAAGGGAAGCAACCGCTATACGAAGGGAGACTAATCTGAAAAAAAATCGTAAAAAGCTTGATTATAGCTCACACACACTTTTTTATTCACCCAATATATGTATTTCACCCTTCTGAATTCGAATATGAGCTTTATTTTCAATTAAAGGTTTGTATTCGGTACTTTATAAGTTATATTCGGTAATTCAACTAGTATTCGGTAGTATTCGGCAATTAGAGCGACCGTATATACTTGACGGGAACATGGGAAGATAACTCATCAAATCTACGACGACGACGATAACGACGATGATGATGACGTAGACGATGATGATGTTGATGATTTTGATGACGATGAAGACGACGTCGACGATGACAACGACGACGATGATTAGGAGGATGACGATGATAATACAGATGGTGATGACGATGCAAATCTGTCGTTGCTGCTGTCGCAACCAACCACCACGACAACGGAGATTGTTATATAGACGATACTATTGATGATTACGATGATGTTAACGATGGTGATGATGAATATGATGATGACGACGATGATTTTTATGAACACAAGTTACTAATCATTCGCAAATGTTTTATACTACCGATGGAATAAATGAGGAAGTTAGTCAGTGAGTTAGAGCATACCGGTTAATTTAAGATGGTTGCCTATTTACATCCGCGATGATGTTGTTACGAATATCTTCCTTTTCTTATACACGTTATCGAAAAAATAAATTCTAATTATGGGGAACATTTAGCAGACAAGATATATGTGCTGTAGAAATGGGTTCGGATATTCTAGATATCCTACGTCAGGGGATCTGGGCGTCTCTGACAGGAGGCTGGTTCTACGATCCCAACCTCAGCATTTTCATCAATACCTTCCACCTGTACCTATGGTTGTTCTTCCTGGCTTTTCCACTGATTCTGCATTTAGTAAGTGTATTTGAACTCTGTAAATACAATGTTTAGTATCAGATTAAAGCCATCAAATGGACCATTTTGTGTAAGACAGAACATTTATATTGAATCAAGTATACAGCAAGACGAAGATTACGGATAAGATTTAATGAAAAAGTGCAAAGATTTACTGGGGCAGGATCCTGTGTCAAAACACACACAAATAGGCATGTGTTTATGTAAAACTATTTCCATGATATATGGTTTTTAAAAGCGTGTGAAATGAGGTTTAAAATATATCAACTTCCCGGTAATGAAAGAGCCCCTCTTAAAGTTCTTAAAACTAATAACTATAAGTCTATATCACTTACGACCTTTCATTACTTGGACGTCGATATATATCAGTCTTTAATCAGTCCCAAGTACAGTGTCTTGATCAGGAATTGCGGTATCTATTTACAGAGATGCTATTAACAGTGATTGGCTTTTTAACATGAGTATTTGAAAATATAGAGAGCACGTTTACCTGTATAAGTTTAAATAACGATAACTTACTATGCTACTCTTACAGGCCAAAGGACTAGGTTTCTCAGTACAATGTATTTGGCTGGGTCCGACTTGTCCCCTTTTTGAGGTGCAATGAATAGACAAATTTGTTCACACATGCTGGTCCGACTCAGCCCATTTTTAAGTATAATTCAGCATATATAAGAATGTGTTAGAAGATGTCCCGATGTTCCTTTAATAACAATGAAAATGCGAAAATATTCGCACATTCGGCATATTGAAGGCCTTATCAACACCAAAGTACTTTGATGTACAATATGAATAAAAAAGGGAATAGAAAGTGCAACATACCATTACGTTGAGTAAAAAGTAATTGAGATGAAACACATAACACATACCTATATACATTTCACAGGGACATTTCCACTGTACCGCAAATCTTCAACTTACATTTAACTGAAATATTAACGCTCAATCGGTCCATGTAAAAGAAATCAAGACTTAAACTGTATATACATCGCATCCATAATGTGAACGACTTAGCCTATCCTTTCCAAAATAGGGTCGATAGATCGGGTTTGTAAGTGAGTTGGGCCCCGGCTGAGTCTGTAAGTTAGCCAAGTTGACTCTGAATCATTGTTAATTACTCTATGTCTGCAACACAGCGCATCTCGGATTTACAATAAGAACCAAGTTCATCTAAATTTCGTAGACTGGTTGAATAGATGATTAATAAACCCACACAGACGCTAAACTGCAATGAGGTCCAATCTCATAGGCAGTGATCTCCCCTGACCAGCAGAATAATGATCGTAGTCTTTTATTTTTGAAACTTTTATAGATCTGTGATATTTTTGCTTTGTTTACAAGCTTAAAACAATTTATTCATCTAAAATGGTTATTGAATATTCTTTAAGATATTCATAAAGATCTATTTATGTCATCACAAGTGAAACATTGATTCGTTCTATTTTTCGTAAACGGCAAAAGCACATGGTTTGAAAGATTGAAATTAATAATTTATTAATTCTCAAGCTTAAAGGTTTTGGATGTAACTGTAACAACGGACATTTTGTTAATCAACAATATTTAAGGTAACGTAAGACACTATTACATCGTCAAAAACGATTGTTTAGCTTTCAAAAGGAACAGTTTATGTATTTCTTAACCAACATTTAACCAAGAACCACAAAAGCATTCTGGTTTGAAGATTAAAGCGTTCTTGACAGGGAGATTATGTGAACAGCGACTTTGCAAAAACAGGTGACAAATTGTCGATGCATTGCGGGTTTTTAAATCGAACTTGAAATTGATTTAAACTATTTAAATGCAACTTTGATGACTTCACTTGTGTGACCCATTGAAACCAGGAGGTGAATGAAGTTTGATATATTTTGTTTAATCTATGCCTGTGTACAAATGTGTGACTGGAAATGTCAGCAGCTGCTTGCTGTTGATATATTACCAGGTAAAGCTGTTTACTAATTGTTGTGCATACATATAAAGGGGGGCATGTGAAATCATTAACTTCTGCATGGTTTCATTTTCAGACACTGGAACCAACACTCGCAGTATGGCTGATCTACTGTGTCATTTTATGCCTAGTGTTTATCTTCATAAAAATATTCAACTACAAACTCCATCATATGTTTGACACATGTGAGGTCATAGAAGAAGTGGAAGACAAAGCAACAAAACAAGATGGAAGCACCCCAGCTGTGGAAGTCTGGTATGGGTAAAACAAACTCTGGCAACAATTTCATAATTTGAAATTTGACCATACATGTGTTACATTGATTATCAATTTGACTACATATTACTTTTGTCTGTGCACATTTTTGACACATGTAAAAATAGGCTGTGAATTGACTCTCGAGTTACTTTGTAAATCTTTCAAAATATACGATTGTGTAAATTTTAGATCTCTATTTATTTTTAACTGTTAAACTCACCTAAAATTATTTGAATCAACCTACTGTTGAGACTTGTGTCATTATTATATTGCTCTTGAAATATGTTACACTTAAAAATCCCAGAAAATTGCATTACAAAATAAACATACGTTTGAAACAAAAAGTTTAACGTAGCATGTCACATTGTTATCGTAATGTCTGTGTCATGATTTATTGTCCTTACGCATGTTTTCATTCTACAGCAGTGAAGAGCCCCCAGAGTCCATTGAAATGGTTGAGTTAGGCAGTAGTAAGACAGATCAAATATCATCCAATGGTAAACATTCAGAGGAAAAGACAGACACACATACCGATCATGGACGTAAATCTAGTACAGATTCTAATGTCAGAAGACGCAGATCGAAAAGAGATGGTAAAATGAATTGTCATAACCATATTCATTCTAAAGCAATTAAAAAGTTGATAATAGAAAAACAACAAATATACGTGATAGATGTCATATTAAAGTATTACCATTCCTTTAATCTGAGATAGCCAAACCAGCACATAGGACTGAGCATGTAGCTTATCCAAATGTCTTTGTTTTACATTGCAGTCCTCCATAATTTCCAGCGCCTATTTTATCACTATTTCAAGTTTTTATGTTATTGTAGGGAAACGAAGCTCAAAAGGAGATTTGGAATCATCATCTCGGGCCCCATTGGCTGAAATGGACAGGGACGATATTGACCTGTCATTACAAGGGGCTGTTGGAGGCTCCTGTAGATGTCGCCTCAGTAACACTGACCAGGAGGAAGGTAGGGTGCAGGGCTCATCTAGGCCAGCATTTATAACAAAATCTTTATACAAAAGCCTAAATTCAACCAAAAGTTTGCATTTTAATCTGACATGAGAAAGATAGAACCCAATGTACAGTGAAAAGAAAAAAACAAATTGTCGTGTGTTCAGAGAATGTCAAATGGTTTTGATTTCACAGCTGTGCGTGTGATGTTTCATGAAGCAGCACTTATAGGCATTTCATGTTTTATTCATTACTTCTTTAACATTTAACATCACTAATATCTTGCCTAAAACTCATCTTTGCTCATCTCTATCATTAAATAAACACTCCCATTAAAAATCCATCTTCTAATACATGTATGATAATATTGGCAGGCAAATAAATAAATCTCCATAAATGTGAAATGCTTGTACAGAAAATAAAATATCATATCTAGGTGCAATAAAGTCTGTCATGTGTCTATAAATGAGCATGTAAAAGCATATAGTTGCAGAGAAACATGTGTTGATACCATTTGTTTTAGATGACACGCCTACTGACCCTGATGATGACGGCAGTGTGCCAAACACAATCACCACTAAAGCTGATGTGGAAGCAGAACCATCAGACCGTCAGGTCAGCTTGCCTGATGACAGTGTACATTCCAACAACCCCAAATTACGTTCGGAATCTAAGCATTCCTGTGATGCTGACTTAAGTAACGACTATAAGGAGGATCTGCCTAAGAAAGTGAGAAAGCCGCGACGCAGGGCACAGCGTGCAAAAAGTGCCCAAGAAAGTTCAAGCCTTCCATCCAAACATTCCATGGAGCGGGCAATACGTTCCCGCCCATCCCTTCCAGCAAAACCTAAACTAGATTCAGTCATAAATAAAGATACCGGTGTTAGTATTGTAAGACCATGGAGTGACCAGACAATCTGCCGTACAAAACAACTGTTGGAAAGTGATGAGATATTTGTCATAGGTCATGAAGTGATGAACAGAACTATACCTCTACCTAGAGCAGAATTTGATAATGATAAACCAGATGATGTAGACAACTCACCTGCCCGTCCTCACTGTTCAGCTAATTCAGGTTACTGGCCTCAACACAGGCGACATAGTAACGAAACCTTTGATAAAGCTAATAATATAGAAGAAAATAGTGGAACACTGAACAAAGAGCTGGACTTTGATCAAGGAGACATGCAGCAAAGTTTAGACACTACAAGTGATTATACAAAAGATAATAAAGTGACCAAGAATTCAAGTGGATCGCATGATGAGACAGATCTAAAGATGTTTAAAAGAAATGCATACAGTGAAGAGCGGGCTACTACCAATGATATATGTGCTACAGCAAAGACCTCTAGTCAACCAAGTATGAAACTCACACATACAATATCAAGCTCATGTAGTGACTCAGAGTCGGATGTGAGTCTTGGAGAAGTTTTTGTACCTCCTGATAAATCAACTCAAAAACATAATAAATCAGACAAAAAGTCTAAAACTAGAACTAAAGATAATAAAAAGGTGAAAATGAGAACTAAGCAGGATAAAAGTGCAAGGAAACAACGCCCTATTAGTGCAGAGTTTGTTAAATCAAATTCATTCCATAGTGCTTCTAACTCATCATGTAAAACTAAAATGAAAATTCACTCGAGTCCTACTTTGAACTCTACAGTGTCTCAGGGCAATGGTGGAACACCTGAGAAACCAAAAGATGTTGGGTTTGCACGGGTCAGTAAAATGTTGGCACGTGCAGCAAGTGAGAGACTGAGTAATGATCGTGTCCCTTCCTCTACCTCTGTGGCTAACTCACAACAAAGCAGTGTGATTGGAATTGATTGGCTATTTGATACAGATAGCGACTCTACAGGTAAAACATTATCATCTGCTTGCTTTATGATGTTCAAAATAAAACAAAGCTGCTCTGGGTTTTTTTAGACAATCACATACCGACTCAGTTTTCACTCTGAGCCATCAACTTTAACAACCATTGAACCTTTCTCCTCATTTTCACTTTATTTCTATTTTCATGTCAAATAAGTGTCAATATCATGTTTATATTTGGTTCATATATCAGGCCTCAAAAATTGTTCCCACAGCTGCTCGTCCTGCAGGGCAGGTGATTTGAAAATATACTTGCCCTGCAGCAAAACCTACTTGTCCTGCATTTTTGTATGATAATGTCTTCTCCCGACTGACAAAGTATGGAGAAATGCGGTGTTGCCTGCACCTTGTATTTAGTGGTTACTTTATGTTGTTTTGATACTAGGACCATCATCATCATAAGAATCTTATATTTGTGTGATCAATGAAATAACTGTTGTAAAATAGTTTCTCTATGATAATCTCAGTCAACAGCTCCAGTCGCTCCAGTATAATATGCAGTCGCTATCAGGCTGTGTGTATCTCCCTTATCTAAACACTAAGTGCGGAATTGATGTCATTTTTATGTGTTCAGAAGGCTGTTTGGCAAACTTTTGTTTAGAATAATTAATATCTATTGACACTCAAACTATCTTACTCGTAAATACGAGCGGGCAAGTGAATTTTTGGAGGCCTGTATATAATCCTGACCCTAACTATCCCACAGACCTTGCTTATCCTACTAAATAACATACTTAGTATCTAAACTCATTGGAAAACTTGACTTGCTTAGGAGATTTTCTTTCTGCTTTTAACTAGTGTTGTAGCACTTATAATTGAGAACAAATGGTTCTCAGAAAGCTTTAATATAGGCGATAATAGATTTCTCAGAATTGATAACCTGTTTTGGATTGAAAATGAATAATGAGTTCAGTGTTGCCTGTTTGAATGAATTGTGTGATCTAAGAGTACTTTCTTTAAGCCTTGTAAGACCTCTAGAACACTTTCTGAGTTTCTATGGTACTGGTACTGCATACAGTATTGACAAGTTGTTATATATCTTCTCTGCATCCAATACAGCTCTCATTGTTCATCTAACATATCTGTGTTACTTGATACTTACAGTTTATATCTTATGGTATCCGACTTCTCAAAGCTCATGTGTAAAACACAAATAATCTGTTTTAAAATAGGAACCGATTGCCTGCCACTACTTTAAACAACTTTTAATATTGGTTTATTTGAAAAAGAAACAGAAATCAGATAGCCATAGTGTAGCCTCTGACTGTAGAGTACAAGCACATTGTTATAATTGTATGGTTTATCACACAAACATGATAGAAACTACAATATACCAACATTTATAACAACTGATGGAATTTAAACAGGTTCAAAAAATAATGATAAGATAAAAGCTTGAGACAATAGCGTTTTAACACAATCATGTATTCTACTATTTCAGACACTCAGTCCCATCATGATCGAGAAATGGACAGCATTTCATCTTCGTCAGCTTCTCTTGATGACAGTTTCCTTGACAACAGTGTTAACAACCCTAACCAACAAGTAGATTCTGATGTAGTTACCTCCCCAAGTAGTGTTAGTATGTGCGACTGTGACCTAGACAATTATAGAGATGGTCAGTATTCAGATGGTGAGGTAGATGATAGCATCTTACTGTTTAGAGACCACAATGATGCTGATAAAACTAGTGAAAAGTCCAAAAATGTGAAATCTGTCAAATACAGGGATAAATATGTGGATGATAGGGCTGGTGTTACTGAGGAAACAACAGACTTGGACGTCGAGTGTGAATTGTCAGAGAGTGGAAACGATGTAAAAAATGAACTAGAAACAATGAGAAAACAAGGGGCAATACCCAAACATTTCAATAAACCATTACCTCCCCTACCGGAGCCAAATACATCAAACCATGAAGGTAAGACTGTCAGCCAACTGTCTATAAAATCAAGAATGGTTGCACAAAATTGTGTAGAAATTTGAGCTTCTAACCTTAACACAATTTTAAATTTATTGCAAATACTGGTGAATGAAACAGTTTAAATCACTCCACAATAAATGCATGATAAAAAAGTGGTACATAAACATATAGTTCTGTCATGTACACTGGTTGTTTCTGTTACTTTGTAGATGTAGGTGAGACTATTGCAGACACAAAGGCTTCAAGTCCAGACCTGTCTGATCCTGAAGAGTTCCATAGAAAGCTGGTAGAGATACTCAATGCTCCACCTGAAACCTCCACACAGGAACTCAAGAAAGTTATAGCCAAAATTGAAACCAAAAGTAAGTGACAGGCTGGTAAATCATCTGTGCATGTGTTAGTGTGGGTAGGGTAAGAAGCTCAAATCACTTGAAAGTTTAAGTCTAATAAGAGAATGTCTGGCTTTTACAATAATGCATAGGTATGTTACTCTACAAGTTTGGTTGTTTGTATGAGGACATGCATTTAATTACCAAGTTTATTAAGAGAGTGATAGTCGATATTGAAAAAAAAGTTCATGGGAAACGGTGTTTTTGGTGTGTATGAAAATGTTTTTTTTAGCCAAAAGAAATTTAATATTAAAGAAATTTAAAGAAAGTTAGACCTAAGAAACAAACTAAATAGAGACTTTGTTTGTGAATTAATTGACTGTGTTTATTTATTTCAGAGAGTAAAAGTAGTTCATTAAAAAGTAAATGTGAAAAAGAAGGTAGGTCTCATTATATATTTTAGAACAATTATATTATAAACTACATGCATAATTTACTTACTAAACTGTTTAGGTTTACAGTTGAAATAAGTCCAGAAACTTTAATGGTGTACAATATATGTGCAACAAAACCTTGTTTACAATGTCGTTGAAAACATACCAATATATGCTTAATAAAATAAAATGTTTGGAGAAATAATACAAGTAGTGTTGGTCTGATAGAATGTTATAGATACAGAGACAAGACATTTGCAACATTACCACTTCCAAACCAGAATGTGTACTGTCATACAATGTACATGATTTGATAAAGATGATTAAATGAAAAATGTATGATGCAGTATTTGAGACATATTTGATGAATCTGTTGATGAACTCCTTTCAGACAAGACTGTGAGCGTGGGTGAGACAGGGCTGTATCTAATAGAGGGCAAGGAGAGTACAGAAGATATAGAAACCAAATCTAATGAATCCAAGCCGGTAACCCCAACAGAAAGTTCAACATTACTCCCCACCCACCAGGAAGGCAGGGCTGTGAAAAGACTGGCACGTAAACCTGTCAGGTATGTTTTGCAAAACTGTGTAAAAAATGGACATTCTCTATAATTATTTGGAGTAGTTTTACATATTTTTATTTATACAATTGTTGATTTTTGTCTTGAATGAAATCATTGAAAGGACTTTTAGGAGTAACATTGAATGCCATATTAAATGCAGTATGGGACATTTGATAACAATAGTCAGCTCAAAACAGCATTACAAGTTCACAATTTCATCTTGCTGGTTTGGTTACTAAAAATCACATGTAATGTATTGTAATGAAAAGCTAAGTTGTCTATAGTACAGGAACTGTTGGTTTGGTAAAACTGCGTTCAAGATCCCAAGTCACATAGTTGTCTCATCACTGTGTTACAGGAAGCGCAGACATGCATCTGCTGGGCGTACAAGATCACCCCCACCCCCTCCGCCCCCTCCACCAGTAGGCACAAACTCACACATAGCAGACACTCATGAAGACACATCAGAAGGGGCTACACATCTGTTTCAGGATGAAGATGGTAAACTCTTTAACTGTTTTGCTTTTTTCGATAGTGTAAACTTAGTTATTATTGAAATGTTCAGATTGGATTTCAGTTTAGTGTTTGTAGACTTGTAGGGGTATATGTAGGAAAAAGTAGGTTTGGGCCCAAAAACTAATAGTTAATCATGGCATTTAGCTGGATATCCTGAATTGTCTTATGTATTTTTCTGACTTTAGCAAGGTTTGTGTCATAAGATATAACAGTTATCAGGTAGAACTTTTACAAAGTAATATTTCCCTTATGAGTTTGCAAAAGCTGATAGCACTGCACAATTTTCTTTTCACAATTTAAACTTTTGGACTATAATACATGTAGTCTATAACTACCCCTATACTATGTTCAGGTGTATGTAGTTTAATGTAGATGATTTAGTGAAAAACAGTATGAAAGGGAGTTAAACTTACCTTTGGT
>ENA-OREC01002098-OREC01002098.1-marine-metagenome-genome-assembly--contig:-NODE-2098-length-10741-cov-15.943830_pt1 | contig 10741 bp, 6 predicted proteins | sample MGYA00248626_ERZ508543 | MGnify/ENA primary metagenome ERZ508543 (study PRJEB26211, sample SAMN05518279) | marine metagenome | isolation source: Puget Sound, Washington, USA | host: Bankia setacea...
TATCAATAATACACTGATGTTGAACTCTCATATACCTAGCTCTATCAATAATACACTGATGTTGAACTCTCACATACCTAGCTCTATCAATAATACACTGATGTTGAACTCTCACATACCTAGCTCTATCAATAATACACTGATGTTGAACTCTCATATACCTAGCTCTTATCAATAATACACGGATGTTGAACTCTCACATACCTAGCTCTATCAATACGTTATGAAGATTTCTTAAAATAAACACAATCGGTTTATATAATATAAGTTTTGTATGCATATTCAGCAGTTGCAAAGTTCATGGTCAGTTAAACCTTATTGTCGGTGTCTTTCTGCAATGTACAAAGGTAGCTGGAAGAAAGTTATATTACCAACCTAGAAATTATTTTGTGAGATTTTTAATTAATGTTGGTCAGAGGGTTCCTGGAAATTGGTAATGTTGGTCATGAAAGGACACAGATAATGGCAAAATGCATAAAAACTTGCTCATGCATAGGTTAATTGACTGCCTACTGTGAACTAGATAAATGATTGATTATAAATGACAAATAAGTGAACCCCACCATCCCCATAGATAAGAAGCTACAATATACTATAGTTTAGTTCGTTATAATGATTCACAGGATTGAGGGGAAGATAATCACGTTTTTTGGATGTGCTCTCTTAATTGAAGAATGATCTTTTTTAAAGAATGAAACATCACTTAAGGAACTGAAAAGGGTGTTCTTATTGTGGTCTGATGATGTGGTTTTACTGTTATATCTTAAACATAAAATATGCTTTTTTACTTGGTGAATAAAACACAAATGCCATAAACTATACTTGGTTTACAGTAGAGATGGACACAAGGTTCAATGTCTGCTATGGTCAGAAAAAGGATGTGACTAGGTTGCGTCGAATGACAATTTTGAAAACAGGAAAATTGTCGAATAATAGTTTCTGACCAAATGTTTGCATTGGCTATTAGAGGCTTGTGGTTTTCCATTTCAAGATATCTGAATGGCTCTGTCTCGTGTGGTACAGTTGCATCATTGCATGTTTGGAGGCCATATAAAACATGGAGTATTGGCATTGAGCAATCGTTGGTCTAGGAATTGCTTCCATGTTTTGTGTGAGGAACTGTAGCAAAAAGCAATAGACATATAATTAGTCTACCTGGTTTTATTTTTTTCTGTCGCCTTTAAGTACTGGATTAAAGGATGTGCTTAGATTTGTGAGAGTTTTGTTTGATATTGAGCTAAAAGTTTAAAAAAAAAGCAATATGAAAGTAGCAATTTGTCAGAAGTGGATAAATATAGTAATAGTGGTTGACCTTCAGATATATGATAGTGTTAAATCATTGAATGACTTGGTGAAAGTTGTATAAGGACACCAAATGAAATATGGAGACACATATTTTGGAAAATGGAAATTTAAAATACAACATTCGATAAAAAGATGACAAAATAAGGACAAATGGATTAGAAAAGTATTTTGGGATCGAATATAAAGATAGGAAATCATTGTATACCAAATATGGATGATTAAGATTTTCAGTTTTATTTTATTTTGATTAACCTCTGTTTATATAGAGGAATATCGTTATTTGCCACTTATAATCTTGATTTAAAATAGGGAAGAACATTTTATATACAGGGTTATGGATGAAGCTGAAGTGTAATTGCTTGACAAAAATCTTTGTTTGAGGACGACGGCTGTAACTTCGACATTATAATATAGGGAATAAATATTAGAGCAGGCAAAACACTTTTACGGTTGAATTATATATGTTAGTAGAATACTGAGTTATGAATTATTAAGATGTGAGAATGTCTTTCAATGCACAAACTTTATTAACATCATGATAAGTAAATTAACTGTTAATCTATGCTGTGAGTGTTATTCACAAACGTATATCATCTATAAAACTTGATGAAAGTCAGTGCATTATAACATGATTAGCTGTAACCTGTAAGTACTATTATAACTTAACGAAACAGATAACTATTGAAAATGAAAAGCATCTTCCATCAACCTGGTTAGAAATAAATCAAGGATATATGTCAGTAAAACTACAAATATCAATGGACGTAGAATTTTGATTTTTTCTTAATGATCATTGAAGAGTAAAATGAAATTGAGACTAAAATGAAATAAAAATGCAGTTTGAAAATTAGGGTTTATGTTTGAAGCTGCGAGATAAAATATACGGATAAGAAATTGGATATGCTCTCTAATTGAGTGTGAAAGTAAAGAGAAAGCAAGGGTAAGTAGATTGGAGGCTCATTGAAGGTGTAAAGTAAAACGTGATTTTGACGTCAGTGCAGAGTGTAGAACCAAATGCCGTCTCGCTAATTGGACAAGTCAATTAAAGATTTCGAAAAAAGATACAGTTCAAGTTGTCACATTAAGTGTCAATTGGCAACACATGTTACTTAGAGTTTCAGTTTTAGGGGTCGGGCTTGGTATGTTTAATTGGGTCAGGAAGGATTTTTGATGGTTCAAACGTTTCATTTATCAGTTAATCATGCATCTGCAAATGTGTCAAATGAAATTCTTACATAAAATCTGCTTTGATGTTAGTAAATTTCAAAAAAGAGTGGGAGAAATAAGAACTGTTAAAGGGCTTGATAGGGTTAGGGAAAATGATTTATTTCAGATGACGCAAAAGACATATTATGTACAAAATGATTATCGCGTATAAAGATGATTAGTAATCTAGAATGTGCTAGAAAATTCCTGTTCAGCAAAGACGTAAGGGTCACGATACGGGTATTATCTATTGAAAGTGTTTTATAACTATTTTTATGGCTGATTATAAATATAAGGTAACAAAAAGAAAACAAGGTCAAGAGGACATATATGTAAATTTCATTTGTTAAACGGTTGAAATTTGACATTCTTTTTTATTCATAGAAAAAGAACAAATATGCTTTGTTGTTTAACAGTGTCCGTGACACAATTGTATAAGACCTTAATTGATAATTTAAGACCTCACGATGAAAGATTAGTGGGTTGACACCTTTATCACATGATACTCTAATATTTTGAAATTTAATATTTATAGTTCAAGTTTGTATGCATCTCCTGTTCTATAATTAGTATTCTTTTAAACAATGAGCTAATTCCATGTGTCTCTTCTCAATGAACTATATAGTTGACACAATTGAATTCAGTTAATTAAAGTGGAGGCCAAATGTTGAGTGTTGCTGTATTGATATTAAAATTAAACAGCTGTTATTTATAGGACTATGTCTTTTTCACAGTTTCTAGTTGCAAGTTAAGGAGCTAGACATTATTGGCATCTTTGTCTTTTTCTGCCAACAAAAGATTAATGATGTATTTTGATACCTTTGATTAATGTGTGTTTAATTATTTGACACTAGCATAATTCTAACATTTTTCAATCAACACTGCTGTACTTTTGTATCTTGTAGGGGTAATTTATGTCAGTTAAATCTGCAATTTTTGACACTGATTGAACAAGTATACAGATGTACATGTTTATTACTCATCTGTTATAAACTGTTGCCATTTTAACCTCATTTCGATTAGAAAGTTTGTGTTTAACCTATATAGTTTAGAAAGAGTATGAATCCAGTAACTGTCAGTGCCCTCTATATCACTCTCCCCCACATAGTGCAAACAAATGGTATCGTTATTGCTTAGTACTGGTTAATTACTGGAACAGATTTTGAAATAGATCCCTGGTATTACAGTAACGGGACTTCCATTTGTGTTTATAGTTTACTTTGAGGGGATGTTCATACAATTTAAACTGTTAGAATAATGTGATAAAATATAGCCCTCCATATTTACCAGATTAAATATGTATTGATGTAATTAGGTGGGTTGCATGGTGATAACTACATTTTGAGCATTGTTTTATGACATATTACTGTACCCCTAAATTCATAGTGAAATGCTGCTATAATATTGTAAAATTAAGTTAAACGATTAGATATAAATGATAAAAATAAGGCCCTTTTGATAAGTGTAACAGCTTGTTTCTGAATGTTGTACGGTATTGTGGACCATGTTTGTATTTCATGAAACCCCAGGGTATTTGCACGCTGTATGACTGCTATAACATAAAGCTCATAAACATGGCTCATATTCAATACTAGCCTGTCAACTTCTGATTGTTGGTGATTATTTATATGTTTATTATACGATTTCTACAAAAACAGATTTGTCCAATGGTTTAGCTACAGAATTAAGACTCATTGAATGTTTATATACACATATTAACCTATTAAATCTGTAGTTTAAGTAACTTTGTAGTAAATGTGTATAGATAATACTTTTAGCATTATAATCTAAAGTAATTATGGTAAATTCTGCCTAGTATGTCCTCAAGTAACTTTGGTAAATCAGGATGAATAAGTATAAAGGACAAGAAGTTCAACTGATTACCTTAAATATCCCATACCTTATAGCGGATAGATTTACATTGTAACCCTTAACAATGGTTGGTACATTTATTAAATATGTTGTAAGGAACACAATTTGAAATCACCCAGTTTTATATGCAAGATTTTCGTATTTACACAATTCCTGAGTTTAAAATCATATCATGATGGTTATAAAATGGATAAGCATAGTTTGGAAGCAATTAATTCAATGCAATGCATTGGAAATTTAGCGTTTAATGTTTACCATATTTGAAGAAAATTCCAATGAGAAAATTTGAAAACTTTGAAATTTGAAATGTTTGGTAACATAGTCTAAATAGTTGAATGCCAAATCAAAACTTGAGAGATGAATGACAATATGTTCATTACAATAACTGCCAAAGTAGATGTTTAAAAAATACTCAAACCATTTTGAATCAGTTAAAATTGGTTCGTATTAAGCATTTACCTGTATAGAATTGGTGTAGATTTATAACCACACTAATTCCCAGCATCATATTACAAGTAAAATATTTTATCATATGTTTTACCAACTGGACAATTAAATCACAGGTTTCAACAAATGGACACTTAATGTTATAATGAGATATTTTGCACTCTTGAGGGGCTGCGTTTTATTGTAATCTCTCTGAGGGGGGATATATATAACCTTTATAAACAATTTTTTATACTTAAACCTACGAGGACTGAGTAGTGTTACCATTGATACATTCTGCCAACATTTTACGATCATACAGTACAATAGAAGACCACATTTTTTGATATCCCAATGAAATAAAAATAGATAAATCAATAATTTCTGGGTACTGCAATAACTGAGACACTAGTTTGTATGGTAGAAACAATTGTTACTCAATGACTAGGATATGCAGTGGTCAGAAAGTCTCGGATCTCGTTCTCACAGTTCTGCTGGATATAATTGTGCAAGATTTAGTGTGTGTTTTAATAGATGAAATGGTGTAGTATTTTAAGAGGCATAGCTAATTTAGTGTGTGTTTTTATGAATAAATAGAAGAAATAATAATACACAGATTTTAAACAGGTAAAACTATATGGTCAGCAAATAATTCTTTTTTAAATTAATGGATTGTTTTTATAGTAAAGAAGAAGTGGTACATGTATTTAAAGAAGACGTATTATTTCAAAACGAGAAAGGAAACATGAACATTCACAAACAAAACATCCAGAAGCAAATAAACAATAATTTAGAAAGTTCCAGCACAGGAATAGAAAATGGATAGGCACAATATACAATATCTTTATGTATTCTTTCTAAGGACAAAAGTACAAGTCATGATATAATAGATGTGTTATTAGATAATTACATAAACAATGCAAAGGATAAGCCAAAATTATAAATCTTTTACAGTTTGATTTTGTTTAGGTTTATTGAGTTAACTTTACACACAGAATCGTATTATACAATAAAAATGAAATAGTTAAAGAGATAATAGTTAAAATGAAATGGTTAAAGAGATACTAGTTAAAATGAAACGGTTAAAGAGATACTAGTAAAAATGAAACAGTTAAAGAGATACTAGTTAAAATGAAACGGTTAAAGACATACTAGTAAAAATGAAACAGTTAAAGAGATACTAGTAAAAATGAAATAGTTAAAGAGATACTAGTAAAACTGAAACAGTTCAAGAGATACTAGTAAAAATGAAATAGTTTAAAGAGATACTGGTAAAAATGAAACAGTTAAAGAGATACTTGTAAAATGAAACAGTTTAAAGAGATACTGGTAAAAATGAAACAGTTAAAGAGATACTAGTTAAAATGAAACGGTTAAAGAGATACTAGTAAAAATGAAACAGTTAAAGAGATACTAGTAAAAATGAAATAGTTAAAGAGATACTAGTAAAACTGAAATAGTTTAAAGAGATACTGGTAAAAATGAAATAGTTTAAAGAGATACTGGTAAAAATGAAACAGTTAAAGAGATACTTGTAAAAATGAAACAGTTTAAAGAGATACTGGTAAAAATGAAACAGTTTAAATAGATACTGGTAAAAATGAAACAGTTTAAAGAGATACTTGTAAAACTGATTTAAGAGGCCTTTATTATGTTACTGCATTATTTAAACAATGAAAGTGATCTGCAAACTGATCAACATGGATTTATTATTAAGTGATATGTCGGGATAGTGAAATGATTACAAACTATTATAAAATAATTGGAAAATGTCTATAAAGCATTATTAACTATTGTTGAATGAAAATAGACATATGGGTATCATTGAGACATCTTGGTATCATTGAGTTATATGTCCAGAAATGACACTATAGGCCTGAGCAATATGTCCAGCAAGACTTAATTTAATTACAAAATGGTAGAATAATACAAGTACTTGATTGTCATTGTTTGTGGATACATTATAATTATTCAATGTGATCGAGATTATTATGAACACTAAAACTGACATAAAAAAATTGAATAGTAAAATGGATAAAAATAATAATTTCCAGACATTTTTTTATAGGATTCTGTGCAAACAAGTGGGAAAATTTCTTTGAACAGTTAAATTCAAAAGTGTGCAATGTAGTATTTTTACTAAAAAAAAATTCACCTGTGAAAGCTTAACAAATCTAATGGAAATCAGTATGTTATAAGCAGAAGTGCACAAACATATGTGATTCTGGAATTCCATGAACAATATTTCTGGATATACTCTGAACACAGCCAACTTCTGGACATCTAGGAAGGAATTAGATGTGTACTAGACTATAGTATAGTTTATGGTAAACCTCTCTATGTTATATCTGGATAACAAATCAACTCTCAACATGTCAGAGAGAGTGTTCACATCTTGCGTGGAAATCATGAAATATAAGGAATTAACACTCAATATGGTAAGACAAGTGTAAAATAGTGTGTTGTTGTTGTTGTTGTTGTTGATCATGATCACAATGGGGATATCGTCGATTTGTCGTTTATAGACAATAAGGAAGTTGTTTCTGTCAGCTGTATTTTGATTAAAGATATAAACTAGAACTTTTACATGTGCTTTTAATGAATGTTGTATACAAAGTCATCAGCAAGTGAGGCAGAATATAGTTGCAAGACAGAGTATTGCTGGATACAAATACTTTGTGTACACCTTAGTATAGTTTTTACAGACAAGGAGATGTCTGGCTTTATAATTGAGGTAAAGTTTTAGTGTTTTTACAGCACATCAATACACTGGTTATTAGGGCTGCAAACATGCTTGTTATAGCCATGGAAGGATTTATTGACACATGGGTTTGCCAACATGAGTCTATCATTGGACATCTTGTGTTTCATCCCAGAGCATAGTATACTGATATATGATAGGATACTTGTACTGTAGACTAAGATATGATTGAATACCTGTAGATTAACACACTCATTGTATAGATGTAGAATTACTTATAGCTGCACTGAGATCCTAAACTTACAGATATAACACATGTATTGTATGAGAATATTGACCAGAAACTACATAATAAGTTACGTGGACCAATTCATTAGAAAATAGATGTAACATGTGTATTCAATAGACACGAGATATATACTCTGTTGTAATAACACGACAATCTAATCCACCTATTTCAACATTCAGCAGACTATGTAATGTGTCTAGTCAATGTTCCCATGCAATAACAAAGACAGTATCCAATCAAACAATATAAAACTTTACCGCATGGTGCAGTGGTTAGCAAGTCAAATTTGTTTATCTGTGATTACCTATCATGCGTTAGTTACCATTAACGTTCCTGTAGTAAATACTTGAACAACAAACGTTACCCTCATTGCTCAGTACTGGTTACTTTTCGTGGAACAGATAAGAGTGTGATTAAGCAGAATTGTTTCCTTCACAATCGCTTGAGAATATTTTAATTATAATAAAAAGAAATTCTCAATACTTTGTATAAACACTGTTACATGTGGTAGTCTGTTTTGCCACATTCTAGGACAATATATGGCTATTCTCAGTATATTGTGATGTATGGGACATTGTGTGACCGACATTTGTTCACAATAAAGTTGATCAAAGTCTCAAAGCAAGTGCTATACATGTTGCTGTATTCAAACCATTCTATAGATGACCTTGACCTTTCACAAATGTGTCATACCTGTATTTTGTACCTGTGTTTTGTTTGTAACCCAGGTGTGTTATTTTATTCCATGTAAATTAGTGTCCACTAAAATGACCACAACTATATGTTTTACTGTTACATACAAAGAGTGGTTTGGTGTTTTGCCCAAGGATAGTCTTTTAACAACAAAGACTTTAATTGTTTCCTTACAAAGGACTTCCAACTGTTTGCCATGTTCAGGTCTGCACACTTTTCTGGGGTGACTTAATCTCACTCTTCTGTTCTGGTGTGAATTTCCTATTGTATTCCATTCTTTAAACTGTACAAAATGTTGTTGGTAAAGTACAATAGATTTAAAGGAATGGAAGCCCATATACAGCCTTTGGGCAAAGCACAGATTACAGCAAATTCATAACAGAAAAATACACTGTACACGCCCATATTGTGACTATATAATATTGCAATATAGTCTTAAACACGTAAAATAGATGAATGTATATGATCAAACAGTATACATGTCCTACACTGATCTTTACATAAAGTCTTGTTACTTATCACAACCTGTAAGAAAAGTGATACTCACCAACTTAATATCAAAACAACAATCATTTTTCAGAGAAGAATTGTCGACATTCTAGATAGTTTACAGTTACCCCTCACTTAAGGAACACCTTGAAAACAAACATGTGTCTTTAAAGTCCTGTTTTGTTGCTTTAGTTTATATCAACCCCAAACACAAAGCAAACAACTGAATCAAAAACCAAATTCTTGCACACTTTTGATTGATCCACCTTAAATGAAGTATAACTTGCACAGGTTCTTTTTGCATTCTCAAAATACAAGTAACATATGGATAATCCTGACAATAGTATCATGTTCCAATTACTGACATGAATATCTTAAGAGTCCTTAACTACTGTCTCTAATGGATACATTGTTTTTGCTATTTTCACAGATTTTTGTCATTTTCAAGAGATCACAAGAAATTAAACGTTAATCAATTCTTTCTTTCTAGTGCATGTTTTTTTAGGGTGCTTAATTGATATCTTGCTGCTTGTATTTTGTATGCAGCTCAGTATATTGTGTTGAACTAGGTGTATTGGTATTTTTGGAACGTCCTCAAACAATAAGAATGTGTTAAATGATAAGTTAGATAACTGAATAAGTTAAAACATTGCCCTGTACAACAACAACAACAAACAGCATTTGTGAGATTACTTGCTATACCTGTTATAGTTTTGAAGTTTATGTATATCTGACATTGTGTGCTAATTTAAATGCTATTTCAACAGCACAGACCACACTCATTATGGATGGCGTACCTTAATTCAAGTCAATGGTGCCCATATGAACTGTTAAAGAGTTAAATAGTTATTATTTCCTCTTGGTGTACTTTGATTTATTCCCCAGTTACCCTCAATGGCCATATAGCATGTTATATTGTTTGATTTGATATGTGATAATTGGATTAAGAGCAACACATTGTATATTAGAACTCTGTGACTCCATTATAACAAGGTCCTATATAACGGGGACTCCCTTATAACAAGGTCCTATATAAAATGGACTCCATTATAACATGGTCTTTGCATAGCTCCCAAATACTTTCCCAGTATACTATGTGTAAAAATGCTATACACAATGCAAGCAGCGTACTCTCTGTGTATTTCCTAGCCAAGTTTGACACTAGTTAATCTTCCCCCGAGGCATTGTCAACGGGCCACTAGATATACAATGCTTACGTAATCGGGGATCATGTGTAATTAAGACGATTGAGCAACATTTGTTTACAGAATAAAATCGCCGAGGCACGTGGAAAACGTGATAATGATGATTAACAATGCTGGCGATGCCTTTAAACTTTGCATTAGCACAAAAAGAAAACTCAAGATTTACAACCTGTATAGATCAAAGCGAAAACCCGCGCGATAGATATAGAATATAGGACGTTTTCAATGCAAGTTTATGAAAAATCTTACAACGCGTATACCTAACTACACGCAGATCTACTTTCCTTACAGTATAGTAATTTCTACTTGTACTCGGACTGTTTCTATTTTTTTAACGCTAAAGTACATGCAGACTCGTTTTCGTCATCAAAACAAACCCTTTTACGTAGATTTCGGAATGAAATATATAAGTAAATCAATTGCAACTCTATTATTCTACCAACATACACCTATTGACTCGCGAATTATGAAACGTTCGTGTGTTGTAACTATCAAACTAAATACACTGGCTGATGTCCCATCCAAATGACGGTGGGTGGGGTATTTGTTTACGTA
>ENA-OREC01002099-OREC01002099.1-marine-metagenome-genome-assembly--contig:-NODE-2099-length-10738-cov-13.851327_pt1 | contig 10738 bp, 5 predicted proteins | sample MGYA00248626_ERZ508543 | MGnify/ENA primary metagenome ERZ508543 (study PRJEB26211, sample SAMN05518279) | marine metagenome | isolation source: Puget Sound, Washington, USA | host: Bankia setacea...
ATTGGTCGGTGAATGTCTGACGGGAGCGAAAAGCGTCCGTTAACAAAAATGCTTTGTTCTGTATCTATTAAAACAAGTAAGTTCGCATCGGTTAATACATGTAATGGATCTTTTTAAAGTTGTTTAAAGCTTCTGAAGCAATACCGTACGATTGAACAAATGTGTTCAGATGCGCATAGTATTACTTTAAATAAATAAAAAATCAAAGTTATCTGAATTCATTTTTTTTATTTGATAATTCCCCCAGTTTCCCTAATATCATGATAACGGGGTACATGTATTTGTTATAATAAGAATCATGGCACATTAATTGAGTCATGAGTTGTGTTATGACATTTAAGGAGTTACAATGTTACTTGCGCGTGTATACAATCAATTGAAAATAAAATTGACATCGCTGTTAAATATGAAAAGGGTCTAAGAGCATGTTGATCTACTTTTGCAAACTGCCGTACTAGTGGATACATGGTACATTAACTTGCTTTACCGTATCATCTTTGTTATCATGCATACCCTTATAATTATTTTGTTGAACGGGTCTCATAAAATCATCCTGCCTTTATTAAAAAAAACATTTCTTTGTCGAACACTTTAATTTTCGACTCCTTTCATTTTTCGACTGATCCCATTTATTCGACTGCCTTCATTCTATTCGACTGCTATCATTTGTTTCGACTGCTATCATTTTTTCCGACTGCTTTCATTTATTCGACTGCTTTCATTTTTTCGATTGCTTTCATTTATTCGACTGTTTCATGTATTCGACTGCTTTCATTTTTTTCGACCGCTTTCATTTTTTCTAATGCTTTCATTTATTCGACTGCTTTCATTTTTTCGATTGCTTTCATTTATTCGACTGCTTTTATTGTTCGATTGCTTTCACTTATTCGACTGCTTTACTTATTCGACTGCTTTCATGTATTCGACTGCATTCATTTTTTCGACTGCTATCATTTGTTCGACTGCTTTCATTGATTCGACGGCTTTGATAAATTATTCGACTGCTTTCGTTGATCTTTCGGCTTTCATTTATTCGACTACTTTCATATATTCAACTGTTTCCATTTATTTGACAGCTTTCATTTATTGGATTGCTTCCATTTATTCGACTGCTTTCATTTGTTCAATTGTTTCCATTTTTTCGACTGCTTTCATTTAACTGCATTCATTTTTTCGACTGCTTTCATTTATTCGGCTGTTTTCAATGTTTCGACTTTTCGACGGTTAACCTTTTTGCTCCATTGCTTTCATGTATTCGACTGTTTTCATGCACTTCATCCATGTTTTTACTACTTTCATTTCGATTGCTTTCATTTTTCGACTGCTCTCATTTTGTTCCGACTGATTTTAAGTTGTTGTGGGCACGTGATAAGTTTCTATTGAAATGCGAGCTAATGAACGATTTTAGTTAACCATTTCATAATTTATCCTCGTTAAATTATTTGAAAACTCGTTCAGACAGTATAGCCATCGCCCACGTGTATACGTCGGTCCATATGGAAACCGCGGAAATAACCATCTACTTTTGTATTTTTTTGTATTTTTGTTATTGTGAAAATTGTTGTGTTTTTTTCTGATTTTTCTTCTTTTCTATTTTGTAACCAACACTATGGTATACATAACCTGGACTAGTGCATGTGTATATATTTGTTCCCTCGTATCACACTTTTTAGTGTGCTGTGTGTAATGAAAATAGACTATGGAACAATCCTGATCTAGGCATGTACTTCTAAGGACTTTATTTGCTTTGTTTAACTTGTTAACTATTTTTTTATTTAAAGCTGCATCATGCAAATTTCAAAATGATAGATAAACGGTTAACCGGCTGTACATACACTGGATATAAATATTATTTGTGTAAAGTTGTAAAAACAAAATCGTAAAAGGGATAAGGCAGTCTTTTTATTGGGGCCTAAAATAAATATAAAAAGTATAATCTAGATCTACAAAAAGAAACTCCACACACTTTGTCCTCTCTGACCCAAATTTAATTATGTTTTAATTCAAGTTCGCCATTGTGTAGTACAATGTTCTATTATCGATATAATCATGTTAAAATATTTTTCTTTTATCAAAGTACTCAAAGATTCCCATTCTTTTATTATTATATTATATCATAAAACGCGATAGTTAGCCAAGAGAGTACCAAGACATCGAACGAATATTATGTTTGAGAGACTCCTCAGTGAAACTCATGGGCCGCGTGGCCTAATGGATAAGGCGTCTGACTTCGAATCAGAAGATTGCGAGTTCGAGTCTCGTCGTGGTCGGACCATATTTTTATCTTAATATTATTTTTCTTTTGTATACAAAACTACCCGAATTAAAATCTTTTTTAACTAAATAATGACTATTGAATTAATATGTGCCAATATACCTTATGAATGACTTTTATAACGTTTATCATTTTAGTGAAAATTAAGCTATATGTTGAAAAAAAAATCTCCATTTTATATTAATAAACAAACGTATTTCACATTCTCACTACTCTAAAACTATTATAAGTTGTATCTCTTGTGAAATAAAATTGTTAAAGTGTATACATGTATTTTATTATCCATGCATTTTTGAAAATATTTATTGTGATGAGCTGTCTATGCTTAAAGTAATATTTAATATACTCATATTTGATATTAAAGAAAATGAATGAACATATAACAGACACTTAATATATCAATAAATATACATAATGAACGTATAAAGACCAAATATATCTCTTCGTACATTTTTGAAAACGAAGGTAAAACATTTAAAAAGTTAAATAACTGGAAATGCGTTCAGATGCGCATAGCAAAACTAAATATTCTGTTCTGTATAAGAACTATAAAACAACGTGATAGTAACCTATACCATTTAATCCAAGAGTTCGAAACATTGGACGTACATTCATCAACTTGTTAAAACTCACACATGCTTCTAGAACATTTCCCATATCATTTAAAATAATACGTTCGTCAGACTGTCCATGTAGCCGTTAGAAAGTCTGGTCTAAATATCGAGTAGGTAATATAGGTAATGCTAATAAAGATAATCCGTTTTTAACGAGATTGGTTGTTTATTTTTTTCTTAAAAGGGGGCCTAAAATCAGCAATAATGATAGTGATGATGATGATGATAATATTGTTGATGCTGAAACAAGATAATGTTGTTGTTGATGATGATGACGACGTCGATGATGATGGTGAAGAGGAAGAGGAAGAAGACGACGACGACGACGACTAAATATAATAACACATTTTATTAGTGTGTCATGTAGATTAAAACTGATCACCTTAGGATCTGATAAATACGTGGCGTTAACATCGGTTAAATATCAGTTTCCTTTCTATGGTAACACGAGACACTATATACGCTTTTTAAAGACTGGATTGATTTACACTTGTTTCACGAATGACGTTTCACTGTCAAACGGTAAAGCACGTGCACTCATGAACAAATAATGATGAGAAATAAACTATGATACCCAATACCTAAAATGCTTGTGTGTAAAAAGCGGCTCATTTACTGTCCGATTAATTGACCATCTTTAGAACGGTTAACCGGTTCAGTGATTGAATTCGAAAAAACAAAACAAAATACAGATATACTCTTGAATAAAATAGTACATGCAGTTATTGTTTTTTATTAGTGTTTTTTTTGTAAAAAGTATAATGTTTCCGGGTTCCAAAGTTTGCGTCATCGGCAGTTGAACTAGTTTAAAACCATGCCCATATATTTAAAACTACAAGAAGCCCGACTGGTAGTGTCATTCCTGCTGTTTCTTAAGAGAAATATACATACAATGATCTCTGTATAGCATATACCAAACGTGACTAATGTTGTTATATATAGTGTAGTGTGACAATGTACTTTGTACGTCCTGAAATAAAATGTTCTGTTCTGTTCTTTCATTCGTGTGATTTAAATTACTGCATGACTGATCTGTAGAGGGAGAATATTGGTTTATGTTATAATTGACAAGATATAATTATTGCAATTTACCTTCAGCCTTTGAAATAGTCTGTTAACCGGCTGATAATTGAAGTTGGAACACGTGGCTTGACAAATGCGACTGTCTAATTATCGAATAAGAAATATTGGATTGCGCAACATGGTCTATGACAAACAATTAACACCTATCATACTGTAATTAAACGTTAATGGTTTTGGCAATCTCTTTGCTTCTACTATTCTAAGTTAAAGGTGGACTTCGGCTCTAAATAAAACAAAACACATATTCATCTGTAATTCATAGCCATAACGAACTACTGCTCTTGTGGAATGTATTGACAACTGAACTCGATCCTATAGTTTATAAATCATATACTGAAATCGTCAAAAACAACAATTACGGGTTAGTCATAAACTATGTTAATTTTTTTTTTCAGTTTTCAGGAAATTAGTAAATTGGGAACGAAAGGGCAACTTGAAACTAGTGTCAATATATTACAACGAGACAATATATGCATGTACTGTGGGATCCACATGGCAATACATTAATACAACTAACGCTATATAAAAACGTTGCGAAAAACGATCTCTACAAATCGCAGTTAAAAGAATGAATACAGGGAAGTATTTAAAATAGATGTATTGTATTAGAACATTTACCAGATACTCCCGAATAAATTACATGGACCAATGCATTACAAAATAGGTGTTGCATGGTGCATACAATGGACACGTGCTCTATACTCTGTTGTAATAACAGGACAATCTAATCCACCTATTTCAAAACTCAATAGTCCGTGTAATGATTTCACGAGTGTCTGGTCAATGTTTGTATACAATACACAGTTCCGTACTTACCATGCAAACACACCCTTTTAAAAGTGAAGTGATGCACTCACAAACACAGTGAATCACTGAAGCCGGTGTACTACGATCGAGGGTCCGGTTTCATCAATAATCCTAGGTAAACTTATTGTACTTATAAAAGTATGGTATACTGTTCTGCCATCGGTCAGTTTATCCACCTAGGTGCACAGATCGCATCGCTTCTGGTGTGTATATACTTGTAAAGTTGCAATTTTGAATTTGAGTCTTAAGGAAATGTTCACTAGCAATGTTAAAACTGGTAACTGAACTGACGTCCTCCTCCTGGATTCTGGTGTTGAGTTCTAGGTCACAATATTAAAATTAGTTCTTGTATGTGTAACGCTTTTCGCGGGTTCTTGATATACCCAAAAGTCCTATATCAGCTAGAAAGCACCCATTAAAGCTATCGATAGAACGTACCTAATAGATAAGACACTAACACTTTAGCTATGTACAATAGACATAATCGTTAACCAATGCGTCAGACCAATACATTCATAAAATTCGTCTTCATTCTTTACAAACTTTCCACCCCGTAAAATGGCCGTGAACTTTGAACTCTTTTATATATATAGTCCAAGTGTATTTCCCCATGGCTAAATAAAATGTTGGGGGAAAACCCACAGTAATATGCTTACAAAATGGGTGGTGTTTGGTTTCATTACATTTCACAATTGATGACATTTACATCACTTCTAGTCGTTCAGTAACCATTTGTACTAAAAATAGTTCATTGAGTCGAGCTAATGTACAATAAAATAAAGCAGTTTAACGATTTAATTTAACATTCACTCCAAATTGAGACCATTTTTAAACATGGGTATGTTCAAAATTATCCAATCTCTAGCATACACCGTCACGATGTTAAAACTTGATACTTTCAGCTCGACTATCTCATTAAAATGTACTTGGGCATCATTTTTTAAAATACAAGAATTACAGACTGACTTAAAGGTGCCATTCACGATAGAATTATGTTAAAGTAGTGAAATAAGTTTGTATAAATGACAACCCTTCTATTCCGTGCATTATCACATTTTTCGAATTTCATATCATACAGTCACGTGTGCATGCTTTTTATATATGTGTATTACCAACGATGAGGTATAATTCTTAAAGGTTGTGAGTCTAATTCTGAGGTAAACATATTCAAATTTTAAATGTTGCTACCAATGGCACATTTACCTTACATTAATCTATATGAACTAGGATAGCGCTTGGAAACTATGATAACAATGACCAACAATTTAACAGACATGCTTTTCGATGACTGTTTCTATCTTGGCCCACGTACCTAGATAGACATGCAATTAATGAGATTTCGTGTTTCTAAATTCGAGTATGTAGTTAGGACAACTATTTTCAAACTTGTGTAGCACAATATGTCTTCATTAATCGGCCAAATAATGAGTTCAATCTGACGCATATTTTCATTTAAAATATACGAAGCCATTACAAAGTAAATCAATATATCAACTGATAAGGCTGAACGTTATGAGAACATCGTGTCTGTTAAATCGTTGGCCATTGTTAATATAGTTTTCAAGCGCTATACCAGTAAGTATTGTTTAATGCAAGGTGTTTGTTTCACTTGTTTTAAAATTTGAGAAAAAAATACCTTAGTATTAGACTTACAACCTCTAAGTTTAGATACATATTATGTTCTGATCTGGTTTAAAATGATCCTGGTAGAGCATATAAGTATCCTCATTGTGGGAGAAAGGATGTTTATGATGTTTTCTTTTCAACTTTTGATTAAACTAGAGCTATCCATGATTGATGGGAGTATACAATGTACCCCCTTCCTATCATAGCTTTGTCACAGGAAACAAAGACAAACCATAAACATATCATTTAGAGGACTTCTCGTTATGGGTATTTGAGAATTTCGAAAAAGGGACATAACTTTGAAACCCTTTGACCGGGCCTCAATAGAACGATGCCATACACATCATCACTTCAGAGGGATCATGTGACAGAGGTTTAATTTAGATGACCTGAAAACTGTGGAACGAGTTTATACAACTGGAGACACTTATAAGCTTTCACCAACAGACCGACCGCTCGACCATCTGATGTATGCATTAGGTATAAAATAGGTCATCTAATTCAACCCCTGAGAGTGTTACGTGAATACTTTAGTTCCAGAAGATTTGACTGCTGATTATGTTAGAGGAAAGCCTTAGGTGCAAGAAAAATGAGTGATCGTCTCGCATCATGGTAACTTTCTAGAAAGTATCTCTTACTTCATTGTAACATCATTTATAAACCTCTATATTAACATTTGTACCTTTATTACCGATACACTTTAATGTCCTTTCGTATGATGATGTTTATTATGTATACTACTTGTAAAACGTTGGTCTGAAGTGCTCTAGCAATTACCTTGATACATACTTACATTATAATAACAATAGAAATACAATCGGATGAGTAAGACACCTATAATAAACATCATAATTTATGTAATTGCATTCATCATATGTTTCGTGATTACTGCCATAAACAGTAAAGATAGATACTCCACAAAGTACCGAGTTGCGTTTAACAGTTGCGTAAAAAGCCGAATATGGAATGAACTTTTTGACAACGGATTTATTCTCGCTGCCTCTGGACCGCGAATAAATATGGTAACTTTATAACGAGAACCACACTTTTAACGACGATCAAATACAAGAAAATATGCGACGTTGATATCACTCGATACCAAAAATGAGTAGCAACTATCAAGATTAAGTACTTATGTTTGATTCCAAGTAACTATCGTTGTTGCGTTGTTGTATTATTCATAGAAGGGGTGTAATTGAACTCACTAGTGATGAGCCTGGTTTTTTTTTATGTATGACATGTATCCGAATCTTTGACCTGTCCGGTTTAAGTTTTAGTAAAATTACATTCAGCGGTTCGAAGATGATCATATTAACAGAGTTAAAATGTATTAAGTTACAAACATCATTGGAATCGTCATAACTATGTTCATTCAAATAGATTGGACGTAGGAATATCATCACTTAGATTCTGATTCATGTGGATAAGCATATGCCGTTTTAAAGTGTTCTTTCTATTGAATGTCTTGTTGCACATACAACATTGAAACTTCCTTTTGTCTGTGTGAATATCCATGTGTTGGTTCAAGTTACCTTTCTGTCGAAACGAGCGGCCACATATATCACAGGGATACCCATGTATTGTATCTGGAAGAATAGAAAATGTAATACGGATCAATGAAACGTTTAAACCACATATAAGCCATCATTTCAATGATATAACATATACCAAAACATCATTAAAGATGGTATGGTCGGATTCAAAGCCGGTATCAAAGGCGAGGGTCACATAAACACAATAGCATGTAATTTGTATATAAATGTGCAAACGTGTATAAATATCTGAAGGGGATTTCCCCATTCCCGAAATTTTAAGTTTGTAAGGGTTTGCTCCCTTATTGGTAGGTATTTCTACAATATGTATGTAGTAAACAAAGTTTAAAATTGTGTTTTCCTTTAATGTCAAGGACAATAATAAATGTCCATGTTAACATAATATTAGACTTTCCTATACTATATAGAAATACTTCAGTGCTTTGTCAATCAGAATGCACATGTCTACATAAAACAGTAAACATGGTAGTTTTCTTTGTTAAAAGTAATGAAAATACCTACCCAAATGGGAGATCACTCATGCAAATGTACGCAGTTGTCCCTATAACGCAAAAGAGAGACCTTTGATTGTGTCTATATTGAAGCAAATGTTAAAATGTTCACAGACGAACGGAAGGCTGTGAAGAGACAGACATGCATCATCAATACATAAGCCAGAGTTGCTAATTCAATCTGACCAAAATATACACAGCAGTCATGACAATACATAGTAGACCGTACCAACTGACCCTGCTGCTACACACCCGACGACATAATTCTGTGTTCTTTGCTGCTAACCACCTTTCAGTTTGTTATACACTTTATGTTAAACTATGCTTTAAAAACGTACGTTTACCTCATTATATATACATTACATTACCTATATCTTCTTCCCCGGACTCGATGGTCTGAAGAAATGAGAGTGCGTTGTACACTATGGCAGTTTTGTGATAGTGGTTGCTCTTTCAATTTCAGTTCTAGTGTGGTCAAAGAAATATAAGGCGACGTTTTCTTAGTCGATCACTTTAATATCAAATTCAATTATAGACTGCAAACACGCAGTTCCATGTGGCATGATCGTAGTTATAGGAATTATTGAAGAAGCTCGAGATCTGAATAAATTATGTTACATCCTATGCTCAAGTTATGAGTACATTTTGCAATTTGGTAAACTTTCGAAATAACATAAAAAAGGGTATCAAAATGGCATACAGTCAATCGTGTTAGAAAAGACCACCTTCAGGAACACACGGTGGTCTTTGGGCATAGGTGGGCAACGTAAGCTGGTTGTAATTCATTGATATAATACTTCATGATGATGCCAGTCTGATACAAAGTCCACCACAGAAGGAATTTCCTAAATGACAACACTATCCGACTCCTAGCGGTTTCTGAAGTCGGGTGTCTTACCCCAACAGCTGGTCGTGTGTACAGGTTTGATTGCTAGTTTCGTTTGTTAGATATGTACTTAACGAAAAAGGGATTTCTTTATTGTACACATGTGCTCTCTTAATATTGCATATACATGTAGTTCCAACTGTGCCTAACTCCCTTACAGTCGATAACTGTTCTGTCGTAGATATTTGTGCCAAACTGTCTGCCTACTGGGTGCTTATACTTATTGTTCATCATTAAATAATCGGCGGTAAAGTTCGGATTCAAGGCTCGTGTATAAGCGTAGGACTATACCTGTGAGTTGGTCGACATATAACTTTAACGTTCCACAAACGTATGATTAATTCATCAGTTCTAGCTTCTTACTTCTCTAAGGAACCATTTTTGAATAAGTTTATCTATATAAAATATATTTCACAATGGCGTCATGATTTAGATACAGTCAGTTAATCGGAGAGTAAACCATGAGGGCTTCTTTCGAAACATTGTATATGATTAACGTAAATTTCAGCCTAAATAAAAACATCTTTCAAGAATCCTTCAGATGTGTCTTTGTTTTAATCTTCCATTTTGAGAATAGGTTGTCAATATGGCGGCCACATCCGTAAGTCCGAGTCCATGTCGTAGAAAAACGGGAGAGATGTTCCGATTGCAATAAATACATAGATGATGCTTTCTGTGCCATTATATAAAAGTTGCCCTTTAATTCCCAATAAATAGTTTTTCTAATCATTTTTTAAAAAGAAATTAGCATACATATATTATAATAAATGCTTCTTATGAAGGAATTGTGTTGAGTTTGAAAGAAAAAAACAAAACAACAATGGTGTTCCTACTTTCAAATTGCCCACAAGTACTGACACTCTTTTATGACTGACCCGTTAAATAGTATTGTCTATATATTCCACAAGGGCATTCTTTCAGAAGTTCTTTGTGGCTATGAGGTACAGATGAGTATGTATTTTTTTAAATTTTTGAGCGAAAGTCCACCTTCAAAAAAAGCCTATTAGTTTATCCTCAGTTTTGTTTACAACCTCTGAAATGAGACCTCATGTTACTTTTCACGTTAAACCGTCTATGACATTTTTCACACTCGTATGGTTTCTCCCCGGTGTGTATTCGGTAATGTTCCTTCAATTTGTACGCATTCCTGAACGTCTTTGTACACACAGGGCACTGATGTTTGGAGGCAGGTGAGGTAGCAGACCCCTGTGTGGAATCTTCGTATGACTCGTGCGTCCAAACTGAAAATAGGCCAGTGGGAAATGTATCAATAAACTTGTAATATTAACTTGTAGTACACGGAAAAAGATACATTTGAGACTACGTTTACACACACGAGACTTATTTAAACACATCTACGAGAACATGTGTATGTCTATACTGATTATGAAGACCCCCCCCCC
>ENA-OREC01002100-OREC01002100.1-marine-metagenome-genome-assembly--contig:-NODE-2100-length-10738-cov-12.734453_pt1 | contig 10738 bp, 7 predicted proteins | sample MGYA00248626_ERZ508543 | MGnify/ENA primary metagenome ERZ508543 (study PRJEB26211, sample SAMN05518279) | marine metagenome | isolation source: Puget Sound, Washington, USA | host: Bankia setacea...
TATTTATACCTGTATGGTTCTCTTTCAAATGCTCGATCAAATATAGCACACTGACACCTGCAGTACTACATCAGTTCTCATACCTTGCTCTCGTGAATACAAACACCTTGTTTCTTTTGATACAGTTAAATATTGTTCCGTCTTGGTCGTGTAATAACGCAACGACAAAGTAAATACAATCTACCAGCGATAGATAAGGCAGACGAAAAACGGCGCAGAAAAATACGGACAGATTAAGGGATATATTTTATAACTTTGTCAACAAAGATCAATCAAAGTATTCCTTGAAGGAAACATATTATGTTCAACGTATAAGCTTGTAAATTCGTTTTAATCCAATTTATCTTGTTCAGTAAATTAAAAGTTGAGATAAAAGGCAAAAACATGCCAAGTATTTTGTTCAAAGATCCCCCAAAGATCTGTAAGCGACTGTTAAAACGGCGCAATCTAGCCCTAGGTAGTTATGAAACCTACGACTTGGTATTCGAAATTGTTAATGAACAAATGTGTCACGATGGTTTCACAATATGTATCCAAGACGTGAAAATATATAAATAAATAGCCGCGTTGTTGACGATCAGAGTTTAACTATTGACAAATGGTGATTTTTTTTCTAGTAACTGTTATACTTGGGATTAGTCTGAAGTATTGAGAGAGAAAAATGATTTCAGGTGTTATTATACATATGACAGCATTGCCATAACTTACGAATTGATGCCTTATTCATATTAACCTTGATTTCCTGCTGTCATATATAACAAATGCATTTTGACCTATCACACTCAATATTTCAAACAGATTACAGTTGTATTATTTCTTATAACATGCCCGTCATACAGTATACGGCATGTGTGTTTATAAGTGTACGCGTAACATATGAGTACGAGGTGAGCGTTTGTCAGCTCTGGTTGGTTAACCAATACGTCATCACATACGTCACACACTATAAACTCCAAACGAATTCTTCTACAACACACAACTTTTGTCGCGCCGTTTTAAACATATCCAAAGCATAAGAACACGCATATGTCTCAGTCCTCTGACAGGAACAAGAATAGGTACACAGATATAAGCTCCATGCTAGCTGCTGTTATAAGATGGGTCTTTGGTGCATTAGAAGCTCCAACTCGCCGCGTTTTCTCGAAGGAGACTGTTTGTACACGTCCTTACCACAATCAAGTTGCCTTTTGAACTGATAAACACAAAGTTCCCTGTGTTTTTCCGCAAGCCCTGATTGTCAAGTCTGTCATGGAGCGGGTGTTCACATTGCCAGATATTCCGGGTTATATATGTTTCCCTGCATACAAGTTGCCAGTTACCATTTGTGAAGAAAGATGGAGGCGACAGGTTGACATATTACCATCGTATGGAAACGAGAATGTGGAGCTGACGAAATGTGTCAGCAGAGCCGACGTTTATGCCACCGCAGTATAGATTGAAAACGAGCGAATTAATAAAAATGTTCAAGGCGATCTAAGTGTCAAGATTAAAGTTCTGTTAACAACACAGCCACAACAAGCTTTGTCCCACCCTCAGTAAGCACTAGAATTGTCTTGACTACATATAGGAGGTTAAGCCGTTGAATTGAAAGATATTATCTAAACAAGTTGGTATAAATTGAGGTGGACGTTATCAATAATGAAGCGGGTCAGTCTGGCAGGAGTTATGAATGACCGTACATCCAAATATTTACCGAGAGAAAATCGCAGGCATAAACATACGTACACCACCTCTACATTTCACATTTGACGGGTGTTTTCTTCATGACAAACGTGAAACATTTGCCGTCTTTATTTATTGAACTGTCAAATCGAATACAGAAATATTTCGATTGTCGGTTAGCTACTAAGCAGAAGTTGAAAGTTACAACAAAATCAGTGTCTAAACTACCGATTGTTAAACTGAGTGAAAAATAAACAACATGAGGGCAATCTATCACGGTGGGAGTATACGACTGTGTGACAGGGGGTTAAGTTTGACTCTAAAATAATAGTGTGAGAGGAAACAATGGCTATTGTTGCAAGTTTGTCGGAGTCAGCTGCAAAAACACCCCCGTGAACATGGTTTAATGCCCGGGGCAAACGCAAATGTTCTCTGGCGTTTCATAAACTATGTATCTCGTAATTCATTACAAACCATTTCACTCCAACTCCAAAAGGCTGATGGTATGCTCTCGTAATGTTACTGTTTCAATGAGTATTTACTGTTCCCATTATATTTTTACCATCGATTTGGAATACGTTATACAGTCTGGATGCAAAATATGTCCCATCACTATTGGTGTTGCATACAAAGCAGACAGGACTGAGTGATTTACGAAGGTTCGACCATAGTCCTGGTGACGATATGGTAGTGTTCCACGCTTGTACGCATCCGAAACGTGTGCTTTATTTACCTTTCACACGAACAGTTTTAAAATACCGACAGAAAAAGCAAACTTGTAATTACAACAAACAATTTACAGTTAGTAAAACCGTTGCCACTACACGGCATCCAATCGTTAAGAGTAAATATTAAAATGTAAGTACCAAGAGCTAAAGGCGTGTTCGGCTAACTTAAGACGGATTATTTATGCGAATCTGCTCGCGATCACTATCTTGTTTCAACGAAATGAAATCGATATTTAATTTGCTAAAAAGATTCCTGAAGTTCATTCACAAATTTATACATGTAATGAGCCAGGTAGAAACTCTCATTTGTTAGGGCGAAAACATTTGTCAGGCCAGAGAGAGGTCTAATGTTACATATTTACACGAATCTAACGTGCGTACGAACCTCGCTAAATAAGTCAAACCCGTGCTGGTTGGCGATAAGCATATAATTAAAGATAAGATATAAGCGTTAAATATGAAACTTTTACTGATGAAAATATATGGTATTTTGATTTAATTATCCAACGATTTTTAACCAGGCTGTAACACGCTGATACGGGAACTGAACCCAATCTAGAGATGGTTTAACGGGAGACAGTGAAACGTTTAACTCATAAAAACAGCTTGCCCGTCTCAAATAGTTATGACCTTGAACTAATGTTTCATATCGTTAAGCCTCTATTTTTGGCAAGTATACACTGCAGCACATGGGCAAAGTTGGCCACAAAAATTAGCCTTTTGGGGTTATTAACAATCTGACAACAAGTTTGACACTACACATTACTCTATGAAGGCTTCTACTTCAACGCGATTTTATCAGATACGGTTGTGAACGTCTGGACAATGTCAAACGCCTTTCTCTGAAGTTTAATCAGCAAAACAAGACATTGTAAGCTCACTTGTGTCATAACTGAAGCAACCGACTCGCACAACTCTCATGCCATATACCACAACTGTAGGAACGACAACTGTTTGCAACAACTTATGAAGATAATGAGAGGAAAAACGTTCTAAAAGAAATATTCGCGATATAAAAGATGTTTGGGTGTCAAATTTTACAAAACACATTAACAAAAAATACAATTGAAGTGATTAAAGCTAAAATATAAACGGACAAAGGTTACTAGTGTTAAATAGATATATTGCTTTCACCTTTGGAAGGTAATACGACTGGCAGACTACTACAAGTAAGCACAATTAGATCGTACCCAAGAAGACTGTGGAAGCTCGGACTAGGCGATATGATTGAGGATGACATATGCATAGCTGGGAGCGAGATGTCAACACTGGTTAGCACTGATGCCTGATAACGATCAACTAGGGTATTTTACAGACTGGCTTAAACCTCTACACAACTGCCACTGCACTCGTGAGAACACAATTCCGTCGATTTACGAAAGATAAGATGAGGAATGTTTACAATCCTTCTCCGAAAACACAGACATATACAAATACACAAGACTAAAGGATGAACACAAATAGTTGGTATTCATGTGCCCAATATACACGCAACTCTCTAAGACTTGATATAATGTACATGTCAACATTTACGTAACAAATGTTTGACACACTCGTGTATGACATTTGTTGCACGGCCTCTTTTTTCGTTCTTTCAGACAGGAGAAGTTCATATGTTGATTTATTTGTACACGGCAATGGTGAGGTCCGTTGAGAAACGCAGACGGACCAACACGCAAATGAAAAAAATGCCTACATATAAACAAATGAAAACACCGAGGATAAAGAAAATAGAAGCAAAATGTACAGTTTAATACCCCTGTTCGACTTCCATTACCACACATGAGAGATGAAGCACAGTTCCGAGGATAACGATGCTTGCCAAAGATAGTTAATAACTTAAAGATTCTAATCGCAGGGGAAACGGAATATGAAAAGACTTGAACGCGTATTTTCTGTATCTCTCCTGTCAAGCAGTTTGATAACTAAAAGTAATGGGGTTTGTCTGAAATGTGGAAGGTGGCCAAGACGTCATATTACGCATGTGTTTGAATTTCCCGCATTGCTTTTTTGTCGGTATTTTTTGTTCTAAAACTGAAACAATTTATCTGCTTCATATACACTGCATCAAACAACATTTTCCGTTTCTATTTTGAATTCAGGCATTTTGATAAATTGTTTCATCGTGTTTTAGGAATAACGGGCTGAAGATAAGATATCTAGGAAGGTTTTGTCGTGATTTGGAGGATAACGATATTTTGTCTAACCAGCCTATTAGCCGATTTCACATTCTTCCAATGGGCAATGTCCCTGAAATTATGAGGCCATGGACAGCTCCTTACAAAATCGGGCAATTTTCTAATTTCATTTCTTACTTTAATAATCTTCGGCATATCAAAGTCGGGAATACAAGATGAACCTATAAATAACATGTCTATTATCTGGTCTTTGATATGTATATATTCCACAGTAACGGAAGTCAACTCGGTTTTTCTTTCTTCGGCATGCCAACACAATTACAACACACCACAGTAGACATAGTTGTTGCTGGAACACGAACTATAATGAGGCATATTTAAAATTTCTAAGACACTGACCATCGAAGGACATTCAAATAAGCAACCATAGAGAGTGTGTTTTCTTTCCTTTTTTCTTTCACTCTTACCAATTTAAACACTTCCGATTTTTACATTGATGTTCATAACATTGAAGTGGATTTTGTTTTTAGCTGTAGGGCCTACATTGTATAATGGGCATTAACATATCCAGAACAATGACGTTCAAAGCTAAACGGATTTGTAAAAATGAAAGTACAAGATAAAGTGGCCACTGTGTTTGACAGTTAGTTGAAGACCGAAGCTCTAACAACATCTACAACAAAAAACAATGGTCAACCGGTAAAATTAATATAAGCAGGAACTGTGCAAAACAGAGAATTGAAGACACGGAATCAAACATTTCCTAGTGATCAAGTTCCGCCGGTTTCATTTGGCTGACGTACAAATCACAGCTCTTTGATTAATTGCCACTGTTGCAATCGGAATTGTATTTGCAAAGGGTGATTGTGAAAAGTTTTAAATTAATCACAACCCTTATCAATAAAGGCGGTGAATCAATCAGGGGTGAGAGTCCAAATAACATAGGTCCGACAACAATCTAGTATCAAAAGAGACTGGTCAGATTGCTATCAACCGAGAGTAAATATTGCGTTTAGTACTTGGGTCGAAATCTAGCCTCTTGGAATTATTGCGATGACCGTAGTCAACACAACAGCTACGTTGCTAATTTCAGCGTAGATTCCGTCTGTTCTGACAATTAATCGAATGTCGTCCCTCTTAAGTGAGCAAGTTATCAATCGTGAGTTTGTAGTATGATAAGGGTGCTTTGTGTGTGTCCATATGACTATTCTGGGTATCAAGCGTCAGATCTCCGTCTCTGCCTAGCAACGGTGCATGTAACGTTGCCACACAAACCGCGATATTTAACCTAATTCTGATCCTGATCATCCCACCTGGCCACACATACTTAACAAAGTCATTTGTCAAAACACGGACCTATTAAAGCTGTTAAAAGACTAACGGATCCATGTGAACAATACGACATTTGAATGGAATTATTTGTCGAAAAACTGGAGAACGGTTAGGCTGTATTGTTAACTCGACTCGATAGAATTACAAACGTTAACATGAATACATGTGTTTCCTCGGTTGGGAATGAAACAACAGTTCATGATGATCGCGTCCACTTCAGTTACATAACATGTACATGATTTTATGAACATGTACCATCAGTTTAGAGTCGAGTCTAGTGAACATGACACTATCTTACAGGTGGCTAAATATACTAGACTATGGATATTTACACATCTAATGAGTTGACAATATAGCAAAGAAGAACTGGCTGCGGGTAAAACCAACTGGTTATTAGATATTTGGTAAGGGTTATCTTTCAAACACGTTCGGCCTGCTGTTGCATAATGCGCATACAGTAAAGAATTAAGGTGAACAAAAGACTTTGGACTAGATGAACACATGCCACCCAGGCTGTCAACGACTAGTTTATGGCTAAATTATGTGTTGTAACGTCGGACCATTAAAATGGGACTAGTCATAACGTTGGGTGTCAGAAAGGCGAGGTTTGCGAAAGTTTCCATAATGAATCTCATACAGTAATTGGCTTGGATTGTTGGGGAACCCGAGATATGGTGAAGTAACGAGGCGCTCTGGGTAGTCTCTGTCAGCAGTGATTAAAGTTTCAGAGACCAGGTGTGGGTAGACGGATCTTCACAAACACACACATGCAGTGATTAACAGATAACTCAAAATTGCTATGATCTCTTCCCTTCTTCGGCTAAATTTCATTCCGCTTAAAATCTGAAAGCAACTCAAATACAAAACACATCATTTCCTATTTTCCCCCATGAAGAAAAAAAGAGAATAAAACAGAGATTTTATTCAAGAAAAGAAATAAACATAAATAGCAATGAAGTTACATCCATTACATTCATCGACGGTGTATTGGAACAATTTACAAGAAGCAAGATGAATTTCCTTCAAAGTTAAATGATGAATTTTATGATCAGTCACGCTAAATGTTATATGCCCAAGATATATTCATTTGGCAATAATTGAAGCATGAAAGTGAAATTTTATTATTTATGTGGCCAATTGAGAGCCATTTTATCTTTATTTCTTTTGTTGTCTTCTCGGTTGAGTTTAGGTATTGCTATATCACACGTGGTTGGCGACAGGTTAGCGAATCCATTTACTTGGTTCTTTCCGCTATATGTTTTCACTGCTTGCGCATACACAAAAGACGCCGTTGTGACCCGTGACAACCATGACGTCATAAATCAGATATAGATCTAAGACACGCTTCACCAGCGTCCGCCTTTGAAGACATCAAATATCCAGGTAGCGACAATATCGACTCACACCGGTAATTGATACCAATAGTAAAGGTGTGAATTTCCATGAGCAGTTCAAAGTTATATCAAGGAAACAAACCCGTGAAATAAACTGAAAAATATACAGATAAAACAGAACCAACTCACAGACAAACCGTATGGGCTTCAATACGCCTCGCATTTACATATAAACTGTAAGCTGTGAATGTTGAAATTGAATAAAATAACGAACATGTGATGAGGCCCTTAATATTTACTTTTTTGAAACTGTTATTCACATCAACCAGTTATAGGTGTGGCTAAAATTTACCTTTAAAACAACGAATGTATGAACTTTTTATTGGAAGAAAATTAATTTTGGATTTTTTGTTTGAATAGAGATCTAGAACGACTTATATTTAATATGTCTAACAGAATGAAACATTATTTAATTACTTTTGGGGTTACTTAAAAAACGCAACGACAGCGTACTCTACAATTAGACCTAGTTCAAGGAAAATGTATATGAGAAAACCTAGCACGATCGTAATTAATTATAACATATTTTATACACATATGTAGCAAAATTATGACGACCAAAATGTGTCACCACATACAAGAAAAAGTATAGGAAATACTAAAACTTTCACTTGAACATTTTAATTTAACAATTCTGACGCCATGTTACAACAGTTGATGTCATATGTGCCAATCATATAGGCATTGATGTATGGATTATTTAGGCTAATTGTTAGATTGTTTTAAAAAGTTGAGACGTTATTAATCTGTATTTTATAAGTCCATATTGTCCTTTTCCTCTTACGGCAAATGAGGTAATTTAAAGGATATCAATTACAGTTACACATACCGAGAGTCAGGGATCCGCGCATTAACAATCTCGTTGTGCACTATATTATGTTTTGTTTTCTGGTTTCATTTCAAAGAAGTGAACACAACAAACCAATACATGTAAATTTACGATGCATCCACACAAATATTGTAATTAAATACGTACAAACAGACATAAACAGGCATTGAATTAAACTCTTCTTCGCATTTATTTTATTAAAAACCACAACAGAAATAAAAATGCGAACAATTCTGATATTTCGGCAGTGAACAGTATTTTGAATATATATTTTTTTAAATTAAGAATTCGACTTCAACACATACTCAGTCGAACAATTACCACATAAAATGTGAATTAATCTGCTACCAAATCAAACCAATACAATAAATATATATTAATTTTCTCCAAATACAATTGTATATTTTGCTATTTTTATAGAATATGACATTGCATTCTTAGTGAAGTAAATACAGTTAGAATATTTAGAAAAGTACAACAAATACTATTTTAAAAACATGAATGTTCTCTAACTATGTTTTAAGTAATATTATGTTGCCTGCATACACATAATTGTAAGTGAATTACTGTTTGAATTAACCTATACTCTATAGTTGGCCAAAACAATTACATACGTAATGATCAATTGGTATTAAAATTCCTTTCAAGTAATATGTGTTGTTAATGTTGATAGAAAAAAGTGTAAAGCAATGGCCAAACACGTAAACAAAATGTTTAAAAAAGTAATTGCAATATGAAAATGATAATTTATACATTTTAATATTAAAGATGCGGGAAATCTATAGAACAAAACCGTAACTTACAAATCGAGAACAATGTAAAATAAGTGATCAAAATTAGTTTCGAAATATTGTCATGTTTCCACTTTTATAATAATATATTTTTATAATTTTCTTCCCAGACCATGTTTGATTTTAAATATTTGATAGTTGAAAGTTGTTTCACCTGTCTCTGCGTGTGTGTGCTTACTTTAAATATTGTTTTGATATATATGGTTCCTTTTTATAGTGCGTTATTTTATTTACTCAATGATTATTTTGTTATGTTTTTATATGACCGAGATTAGACAAAAGCTCATCGTTTCGTTTCTTGTAATATACCTATCAACCGTGAGATGATTACCAACTGTAAAGGATGTATTAACGTATATAACTTTCAACAAATAGTATGTTAACGTTAATTGATGTTTTGTATTTTCTCTTCGATGTTAAATGCAATACTATCAAGCAACACTTGTTTCTATGAATTCGAGATCATAAATTACACAGTTTGCATCCTAAATAACCTGTCAACTTAAGTTCAGTAAGCATCGACAACTAATTTTACACGCAACATAATATACAGTAAGCATTGACAACTAATTTTACAGGCAACATAATATACAGTAAGCACCGACAACTAATTTTACAGGCAACATAATATACAGTAAACATTGACAACTAATTTTACACGCAACATAATATACGGTAAGCATCGACAACTAATTTTACACGCAACATAATATACGGTAAGCATCGACAACTAATTTTACACGCAACATAATATAATAAAACAGTTTCAAATAATACACTTGAGTAAAACTTGCAGAATAGTATAGATCTATAATATATGTCAAGATAACATTCACACGGGTAACACAAATAAAACCGAAATGTTGAATTAAAAGAAGTTACAATGTAATATATATCTAAAACACGGTCTAGGAAGTCGCATGTTTTGCAATTGAAATGAAGAAATCAACCTATACATTTTATTACACTGTCCAGAGTGGTATTTTTCGTTGTATTCATTGTTTCAAAGCTGCTGTAATTAGAACACTTTAGCCACATTCGGCTGGAAGACGCATTCTTGGAGTTTACAGGATTACACAAATTAAAATAGTTTGTATTGCCCATTGATCTTTTGTATCACACCTCGAAATATAAATCATCTAACCATACTGTTATCCCCCTACAAGTCAGGATGGTCTATCAAAATATATCTGCTATCAAAATAAAATCCGGAATCATAAACGGTGTATCCCCCATAGCGCCTATTGAGTTATGGGGTATAAAGACCGAGATAAAAGATGGTCAGTATAAGTTAGAGGTGAGATTTCCGTCACCCGTATCATACATCATTCATCCTACTGCTGGAATCCTACCCTGGTCAAGTTTTAAATGTTCACACGTCAAGTCACCTTGTTTCACCCCTACAATCAGCCGACCAGCGGGGTAACCGCACATACCAGCCATGATAACAGTCCCAGTCGTGTACTATAAAATCATTGCCCTCTGAGTTGATGATAGGTACATATCACTTCTGTCTATGGCTGGTATAAATACCTGCCCACCTCTTATCACAATCAAAGCTAAAATTGATTTAAAGCCAGAAATTACAAGCGCTAAAAAGGAATCTTGGTTTGATTATGGTTTAATCGGTGGGTCGACATGATTGCAGTGAAAAGCATTGTAAACAAGAATATCTTTTTAAAACTTAATGATATTTGGTTTGGAAGATACTGGGTTTTTTTCCGTCTGTAGACGGAACTGTGTTACGATAAATGTAGAACAAGTCTCTATAAAACAGCAAAAGTGTGCTAGATATAGGAGTGTGTTTTATCTTCACCAAAGAACAAAACGAGTCCATATGTGCAAAACTGTTCTAGTCACATAC
>ENA-OREC01002101-OREC01002101.1-marine-metagenome-genome-assembly--contig:-NODE-2101-length-10735-cov-13.813192_pt1 | contig 10735 bp, 3 predicted proteins | sample MGYA00248626_ERZ508543 | MGnify/ENA primary metagenome ERZ508543 (study PRJEB26211, sample SAMN05518279) | marine metagenome | isolation source: Puget Sound, Washington, USA | host: Bankia setacea...
GGGGGGGGGGGGGTCAGCTTATAGAGGTGTTTTCCCATACATGGTTGGACAGTCGTTGCTATAAGGGTTATACATTCGATTTAAATAAAGAGACAAGCCACAATTTCTCAAAATCTCTACTCACCCTTCATATTGTAGGGTATGGTAAAACTAAGAATAACATATAACGGTGGGAATAGATTTCCAAATGACCACTAGTCCTGTCCTGCATCCAAAACCACCTCACTGAGCTATACAGGATGCATGGAATTGTCATACCCTGAGTGTCTGAGGTATGAATTCATTGAATGGTTAATAAGTACGCAATGGCAAATAGCAGATAATCCGTAATTTTCACAAAGGGTCACTGACGTCGAAATATTGTTATAACTCTACGAAATATTAATTTTAATGGCGGAATTTCACTTTAACTGGCTCAGTAACCAATAATACAATGTAACTAGTATGATTTCGAAAATATTTATATTACGGATATTGCTTTTATAGGTATTGGCCACAAGTCTTGAATGAGCAACCAAATGTAATTGAACTTAGACCATATCCAAGCAAGAGGTTTCTATTTGTTTTTAGTTTTAACTACAGTGAAATTAGGGCTCAAAATACCACCATTGAGACTGTGTCAAAAAGTTGTATATATAGCTTGCTGGAGTGGAAAGACTTCTTATTTTATGTTGAAATGTGCTGAGTAACTTGGGGTTGAAAATGTGTAGTTTTTATAATGTTCCAGCAAGAGTTAAACAATCTCAAAAGTGGAGACTGGAGATTATGGGAAAATGTTCATGTCCTCAGATGTATAAGGGTCTATAGAACATGTTGAACCACTGCCATACATACAGACTTATATCTGACCGATAAGTCAATCAATTAAACAAGAGTGGGGAAAAAAATACCAAACTTGTAAAGCACTACCTTCAAGCCATGGCTAATATTGCAATTATTGATTTAGACTTAATTGATTTTTGTACATGAAAAGGAATGTGTCTATAGTCTATAGAACTGGAGCTAACATACCCTGTACAGTATAGAAAGAAGGCAATGTTTATTTTTTTGAATTGGATTGTGTACCCTTGTGCTTTTATAAACAGTTTCGTAACTTTTTCAGTATAAAAGATTACGTATCTTCTGGTGTGAAAATATTTTTTGTAATCTTGATTTTATGTTGAACGTATTAGTCCTAGTATTTTGAACATGAACTTTTTAAAGATTGTGTAAAAAAAAATGAAAGCATTTTTTGGGGAAGCACTTTGATATTAATAGACATACCTTGATGTGCATAATGGGAAGTAATGACTTTTATATTAGTTCTCATTTGTAACAAAAAAATACTTCAGAAACAAAATTTGTTAAACAATCTGACCCATTTCACTTCTGAAAACACTTTTATAAGAAATATTTTTACCTTCACTTTCTTCCTGATCCGCTTTTTCCTGCAAGTCCTTTAATTTCTCAGGGTTAGGTAATCCAATTTTAGCATCATTAATATCTAATTTCAAAGGCCCTATCTTTTCACCATCGTCTGTCACTAAATAACATACGTATAATTCCCTTTCATCCATCTCAGTTTCAATATCATCAAAGTTTAGATCATCCAGGTTCATATCATCATCACCATTATCCGCCTTATCACCATTAGCCTTATCACCATTATCAGTTGGACCTTGACTGTCTACACTCTTCTCCCTTTTTATACCTTTGTCCATTTCACTATCTTTCAAACCTTCACTCCCTTGCACATTTTTATTAGTCACTTCCGTTCTGACACTTGTTTCAACTATCGGATTTTCCATTAGATGTTTAGGGGCTTCATCAATTATTGTTGGACTTTTGCCACCTCTAGGAGTGTCATCTTCCTTCCTCCAAGGTGATCTCCTGTCAGTTGCAATCTCATGCTTATTATCGGTACTAGATAGAAACTTTACTCTTGAGCTTTTCTCAGGCGCTTCTGCCACATTCCTGTTTTCTACATTGTTTCTCTCACCATCTGCAGTAACTCTTACAGACACCTCTTTCAACGGTGACAAAGGTTCACCATTTTTGAAGTCACCTCTTGTGTATTTTGAGCTTTCCGGTTCATCAACATATCTAGCTAAATCTTTATCTGGTCTATTGTTTCTGTCATGGTCCTTGTCTGTTTCTCTATCATGCTGTGCTTTCATACTCTTTTCCCTCGCAACCTCAGTGGAAGATGGCTTAACACTGTCAGATACAGGTTCACTTTTTCTGGAAGATTCTGATTTTTTCATTTCAGCTCTGGAGTTCCCACTCTTATTTGTTTTAAGCACATATTGTACTTTCGAGTCATCCTCTTTTGAGTTCCCTTGACTTTCTTGCATGATTGGCTTGTCTTTTGGTCTGTCTCTATCTGGTCTGTCATCTCTGTAGTTTCTTGGATCTCTTTTAGCTTCCCTGTCATATATGTCAGATCTTTCATTCCTATAGTCACTTCTTCGATTGTCTCTAAATCTATCATTTTCATATGGTTCCTTTCTATAGTTATCTCTTGTGTCCCTAATATCCCGAGGGTCCCTAGAAACCCTGTTGTTATCCCTTGAGTCTCTCCTGGCTTCATATTTGCTATCTCTGGAATCATTTCTATCATCAATGTTTCTACTTTGACTTTCATATCTTCTATCTCTAGAGTCATGTCTATTAGTTCTGTCATCTATATTCCTTTCTCTGCTGTCTCTTCTTCTATTTTCTTTACTATCCCTGTCATAACCTCTGTCAGTTTCTTGCCTGAATCTATCGTCTCTACCATTTCGGCTATGTTCCTCTTGTTCTCTTCTGTTTTCTCGTTCATATCTTGACTCGACAGGCGGAAGATCTCTTCCATATCTTTCTCTTCCTTCAGGAAGTCTTCTGTTATAATCATTGCGCTCATTTCTGTCTCTATCCCTTGGAACATCTTGGGGTCTGTAGGATCTATTTCTGTCCTTTTCATAATCATCTTGCCTATATGATCCCTGGCCCCCTCTCTGGGTCTCGTCCCCTCTCCCCTGACTTCTATAGGTTGTCATGCCAACAGACGATCTTGAAGTATTCTGCAGCTGACTTTTAATCCAGGAATCTTCTCTGTCCATTGTTTTGCTATTTCGAGTTATATCACCCTTAGCTCTCTGTGCATCGAAATCAATATCTATATCATCAGCCTTCTTGTTTAGATAAGGTGGTCTAGTAGCAAGTCTCTTTAAATCTACTGCTTCTCTTTCCTTGTCTGTTTGGTATCTTAGTGACGAATACTCATCAGGGTTTGATCTCTGCCTGGTCAGTTTCTCCCTTGTTTTGTAGCCTCTCGGACCTGGATCAGACACTAAGGTACTGACTACACTCTTCTTTCCACTCTCGTTACTCTCATCAGGGTCAGTATCAAAGTACTTTGGGTTTTCTTGTTCCAGTAATGCTTTCTCCTTTTCTACTTTCTCTCTTAACAATCTTTCACCCACTGGATTATTTGATGTGTAAGGGTTTATGCGACTCTGAGTTTCAGCAACAACTGCATCATACCCTGGAACTGGTCTTGCAAATGCTTCTGGGGCATATAGTGGCCTTTGACTCGCAGTGGGTTGTACAGGTTTTAGTTCTTTCCCCACAGGCTGCACTGGTTGATTTCCTCCAGTAAAAGATGGTAAATATACTGGTATATCAGCTATGATATGTCTTCGACTAACTGTGTTTTCAAATCTTACAGGAACTCCAGAACTTTGTGTTTGTGGTGGTTGCACATGTTCTACAGGCCTTGGTTGAAATGTCGGTTTCAGACTTGATCGTAGCTTTAGTAGTTTTCTTTTCTCTGCATATTCACCACGTGGAAATCTATCTATCCCTTCTAGACTGTCTAGCCGTTCCTTTGCCTTTAGTTCTCTACTATGCCAGGTCTCATTTTCTGAACCCCTGATTCTTATTGGTGGCACTGAGTCTTGTTTTCTTACTTCTTCTGTTGAGTATTTTTCTTTAGTTTCCTTTGTGACGGATGGGTATAAACTTCTCTTAGTAATCAAGGTGATATTATCCCTCCTGTAAGTTCTAGACCTTGCTGTGGACTCCGTGATGCTGCTGGAACTGTCTTTGAGGTTATTCTTGTCCTGTTTTGAAGTGTCCTGGTTCTCCTTAAGTCTCAGTGTGTTTCCTCTCCCATCAAGCATCTGATCAAGCTCTTGGTATAATCTCTGGTTCTTAACACCTTCATTTTTCAGTCTCTCTTGCAACGTTACTCCTTTATCTTTAGCTGGTGTCACAGTGTCCCCTTTTCCACTCTTAGTCCCTGACACGGTCCCTTTATTCCCCTGTAAATTACTGCGTTTCTCAGCTAAAGTCCCACTTGTCTGATACCCAGAAAACACGTTCACTTTATTCGTTTTTAATCCACTAGCCGTTGACTTTATTGGTGATTTCGAACCTATACTATTTTTCTCTTTACCGTTAAACCCATGTTTCTGCTCGCCATTCAAGTCCTGACTACCACGGGCCAGTGCTACATCTAAGTATTGGGGTTTACGTTGACTGTTTACAATGGCGGTTTGATCGAAGGGTTTATCTACCCGTGAACTAAACCCCGTTGTTTGAACCTGCTCTGTCTTCAGCATGTTTACTCTACATCAATACCAAGTTTAAGATCTAAATGTTTATCCAGCACAGAATTTATTTCTTTTATATCATGGTCAATAGTCTCAAATTATATCTGCACACACTATTCTTCTAATCTCAGCTCAGGCTACAGGTATGTATTGTTGATAAATCATTTTTAATGTTGGCTTACTATACCATTTATTGTTTTAACGATCGTTCTATTTTGTCATTTTAATAATGACCTCTGATAATCTGTGTATGGTTTGTAGATAAATTGAATTGATTCTCTCCAGTAAAACTGTATTTGTCATGATAATTACATGAAAGTACAAGGTCTGATATTGGGAGGGCACCTGTTCTGTCAATGGAGAAAGATATTTCATTAATTCTTTTCTCTTTATAAACTGTTTGAATACTGTAACGGTCTTTGAACCTTGCGTCTATTTGCTTCTTTGGATGTAAATGTTCGTAGTGGCTATTTTTCATATGTTGACATCAATATAGAAAGCCAAGTTTGTCCTTTTTCCTTCAACAATACGTGAGCAATGAGTTGTTTGGATGTACTGTCATTGGTCTCTGTTCTATTAAACTCACTTGTGAACCAGTTTGTATTCTCTCGCCTCTCTTTTGTTTGGTTAGTCCTCTCTTCTTCACACACATTAACTACGCCCTGTTGAATATTTGAATATCTTAATGAGGTAGGAAAGGATTTGTAAATGTTTATCCTGAGTATATATAGTTTGTCAGGCTATTTAAGAAACGTTCACATATCGGCGAAAAACAAACAAATTACAAGTGCTCTCGATCTTAAAGACTAACTATCATAAATTATTTCGGCATTGTAAAGTAAATTATTCCCGTAGAATATCATAAATTCTCCCTGTGGCTTGCTCTAACACTGCCCTTTTTAAGAAGTTCAAGCTCTGATGTCTAATTTAAAATAATATATCACTGTTGAAATTGAAAACCCCACAGATTCTATGTTTGCTTAGGTATGTTCAAATAAATGAGATCTTCACGGCATTTTCACAACCATTAAAACCGAGCTTGCATTTTCAACCTTACTGCTGCTATTCCTTCCAAGTTTTAGGCTTAATGATCAGTTAGCTTTAATCCTCTTTGCATGAATATAAACGTAAATCTGTACCAAAATGAAAGAACAACAATTATTAATAGACTTTTGATGCCTGTTGACACTCTCATATAGAACAAATTAAAAACTAAATTCCAAAGTTTCACAAAATTCCAAACTTCCATTAAAAAGAATATATATCCAAAAATCTGTAGTTTCTGTTTGACACCTGAGACTCAAAAGCTCCATTATCGCTGAGCTACAATTAACACAAAGTTTCATTAAGTATAGAAAAGTCCACAGTTAAAACACAGTGTCTTTAAGATTTCAAAGTTCTTTTGTTTTGTCACAGTTAGAACGAAAACTACAAAAAGAGATTGAATTTCAAGTCTTTTGTCCTTTTTTTAAAGTGCTATTTTTATATTGCTTCTTCCAAAACAAAATAGGTTAAGTATATAACAGCCTAGTATGTCAAAATATTGAACCGAGTATGAATAAATAATCCTCTGTTAGATACATAGAAAAAAACCACTTAAAAGTCCGTAACACCGAAAATACTTAAACAATCTTTACAAAGCTCATATTCTATAACAAAAAAGCTTTAAATTAATACACTTCATTCTCAAACTGCATTTTATAAGTGGCATATATTTGCATGGATACACTAGTAAATCAATGAGTGCAAAATGTTACTTTTTAATTGTGCAATAATATTTTTCTTATCTCTGACAAACGTTTTTATTCTGATTTTCACATCTAAAAACCCTTTCCAAACCCTAATTTCAATTATCTATTTTCACTTTGTTACAAAAGTAAAACACTCTTTTAAGTGACCATCATCCCTTTATCCTTGATGTAACAGCATTTTCAAAGTCTCTTTTTCTCAATTTTTCATTTTCAGAAATTAATAATGACAACAAACCACACTAATTGATTCACTAAAACACACAAAGCACACACAAATCACAGCCGTGCTCGGCACCCTGTAATTCCATTATGATTGCCATATATATAAGTCTGGCAGACACGCAATAGATTTGGTCCCCTTTACATAATACACAGCCCAATGTTCCAGCCATGTACATGTATACAGTAAAACCAATTCAAACAGCCAATTACCAACTTACAACCAATCAACTAATATAACATCACAATCAATTTCACAACATTTTTTTGTTTTACGTTAATAATACTGATAGAATTTAAATCCTAGTTTACTTTTTTTGTTTTCTTTTTTACTTCTAATTGATTTATTATTATAGCGATTAAAGACCTAGAGCTTAGTTCAACCCAGTTTATTAATTCCCTACACTTTTGCAATAGGATTACGTTTTCAATATTCCTGATAACTCCAATAATTCCTCAAAGTTTGCACTATGATTAGTCTATTATAATCAGCTGTTTCACGGAGATCTAGTATTTTTATCACAGATTTTCTACCCCTTTTATATAGGTTTCATAATTTTCACAAAATCTTTTAATAATAACGTGCAAATCCCTTCCTATCTATGACCCATAATTCATTGAAGTCAACAGATTTATATTCCATCCAACAAATTGATCTCAATCTGTCCTACTTTGTACATGAAGGTGGCCCAGATTTTTTTTTATCTTCATCCAAAAAGCTTTTTAAAAACTGTCCAAAGATTTATTTTATTTGTTCACCATTTGTCCAGATAATTATAACTGCCATACAAACACAGCCCAACACCCATTTACTAAACAAAAAGCAAATATCAAAAAAGTTGAATCTTGATAAAACATTTCTACAACAGTCCAAACAAAGTCTTCCTAACTTCTATTAAACTTCCAATAAAGAGGAATCCTTCAACATTATCCAGTTATTCATCAAACATTCAATGGTGGTCTTTAAATTGAAATAATCAAATATTTAATATTAAGATTGCAAATGTATTATATAAAACTAGGTATTAGTAGTGTGTGTATGAAATCTCAATTGCAATATTGCGTGTTTGCTCAGACCTTTGGGCCCCTAAAACTAAATGGTTGATTTAAGGCACACTAAATGTACACTTCAAATTTTATTTAACAATGACAATGAAATAAATGATTGCCTACCAAGCAAGAACCTCTACAACACTAAAGTTTGAGTATGACTTAACCTGCAGTGATTATAAAGTTATGAATGTCAAAGGAAAAGGGAATTTAAACTATTCCATTAACTTTTCACTTCCAAACTAATTAAACTCTTAAGTTGATATCATCAATGTAAATCTCTTGCTTGTATATTTTTTGTAAAATTTTGCTTTTATATTAAATTGTGTCTTTCCATTGTTTTCCAACCAGAATATTTTGATGGCTGAAAGCGGAAGTGTTCTGTGTGCTACATATTGAATAAAGAAGCAGATAAAACCTGTTAGCTTACACCCATTGATGTATATATTGTTTTTTCTTATTGCAGAAGATCCATATTTCCTATTGGTTGATAATTTTCACAAGATTTACAATGACGCCTTGAATTATGTGTAGAACAAAACATATTACATGTATTAACATCAATGGTTTACAGGCAAAAAAAACCCACATACATTATTCAAATGGCCAGGGGGAGTTAATACCTGGCATAACCTGGCTTAGCACCTTTGTCTTAATTAGTCCTTGTGACAGATATTGCTTGTATACTGGTGCTTATATACACTTATTTATACAGTGAAGTTAGTTATAAGGCCACCATCAGGACAAACAAAAAGTCGTGTTAATTGTGAACAGTTCTTATAATAAAAGCAAAACTCCAAAACATTGGTTGTTTTTTAAAAACCAAAATTAAGAAATCTCAATAGCAGACGGCAATATGGTCTTTTAATTGAGTGGTCTTAATAGCTCAATTTTACAAAGATGTACATTTTAATATTTAAGAGTTGTCATGGAGTTTTAAAAGCAACAAAGCTTCAACTAAGGCAGAATATAAGAATAGGTTTTATCCAACGTCGAAAAAAAGTGCGCTTTTGATAGAGCTCTGGTAATTATTACATTATTCTGTTTCCTATATCTTTAAACATTCTTGTTTGATACCCAGCTTTGGCATGAGAGATGGTCATGTGGTCACCAAGTCAGACAGGCGGGTTTCCTCCATGTATTCTGGTTTTCTCCCACACCTTTGCCAACATTGGTGCCAATGAAAATGATTTGTATAAGTTGTGTAGCTTTATTTGTCAACGTTGTAAAATAAATAAAGTTTGAAGCATTCCCTGTGTGTACCTTTAACAGAAGAAAACCCTAGAAGATATATCCAGTCTCTTTGGTTACTATACACAATGTTATTCAACAGAGTATATTAACCTTGTACCTCAAACACAGTTTCTATACAATACCATTTTTTTCCCGTTTAAGCAAATAATGGAAATGTCATTGAAACAAATAAATGGGCTCTGCTTTGTCAGCCGGGAGCCGAAATGTGACCAGGAACAGAGAGCATTTAATTCCCAAAGTTGCCATTGTTTCATTTCCACTCATTTGTTCTGTCTTGAGAATAAGAACCTTGATTAAATTACCTAGTCCTACTGACATGGGAATCTTCAACAAACCTTTGTCAAACCTTTGTCATGCTAAATGCTGAACAAACAGAATATTGTGATCATTTTGTCAATGAAGGAATTAAAATTTATTGATTTTCGTCTCAAATGAACATCTTTTGAATTTCTTTTTATTGTCTTGTTCAAATGATATAACCGAATCTACTGTCTTAATGATAAACATAGCAAACATGTAAAACTTAAAGGCTATACTAATTGCTTTAATTAAGTATAATCAATCGTTTAGGTATACATGCAAACTGTTTTCAGCTATTGAAACATTAAACAGATCTGAAAGCATTGTGAATTTCATTGTGTTCCGAACATCAGCAAGGAGACTTGATTTGTAACATTTCAATAAACATTTCTCATTTAGACCTGAGACTACTGTAAAGGCCCCTTCACTTATAAGATCTCCCAGAGTCATGTTAATTTTGGACAGTTAATCAGACCATTTCTACATCTACCCTTTGTTAAAAAATTAATGCTAATAAAGACATGGTGTTGACCCATTCAGATTTTGATTCACTGTCAGTCATTTAAATACCTATCAGAAGGGAGGTAACTCAAGAGCTATCTGCAAATTAGAAAATGGAGTTGTCTCCCTTCCACTTCTGCTATATTTTGACTTAAGAGAGAAAGAACCTGTAAAATACAGCAACTTTTGTCTACATTTGTGTATTTATTGCAACTTTTAAGCATTTATACTTCCTTAAAACATATTTCTATTCTTGTTCAAACCCTGATTTGTTAGCTAGATCAGTGCACAAGTTTTGCCTATGTTTTTTTATGCAAACAGTAAGAAACATCATTTATAATCTCAAAGGCGGTATCTTATCTTCCCTGAACGAATGGTAAAATAAATGAGCTGAGACATTGCTGTCCTCTTCCATCCTACGCAAAAAGCTGCCCTTTATATACCTTTTTTTTCACCTATTTTTCAAAATTACTCGATAACAAAGGTACAATTTTTTTCTGTCAGCCATCTATGAAGAGAATTTTTTTTTCTGTCAGCCATCTAACTTGAACAAAAAATGTTATCGTGGGTGGATTATTCTAAGGTCGATTTATTTTTCTTGAAGCAGTAAGTTTGTGAATAATGATGTTCAAATCCTGCACAACTATTCAAAACAGAGCTTTAACAGTGATCTAGATGTATACTAAAGTAAATCTCTGTGACAACATTGGTCCGATGATAAAATACTATGTTGCCATGGCGCAGAGGTAAATATATAAATGTCGCGCTTTAATAGCAAACGCAAACAGAATAACTTCAATGTAAATATCATCAATTAATCCTCGACAGCAATTCACGACATACTTCACAAACATTACAATGAATATGTAGTGACCTGGAAGAGTCAATATAGTCGATGGAATTGCTTTAACAAAGAAAGATAATCTGGTAAGTTACAAGCCAAACACGTCTACCTACACTTGTAACATTAACTATAACGCCACTGAAAAACGGACGCTATTAATGGGTATATTTGAGTATTTTATAGGAGTAAATATTTGTTGAATGTGGGGTTACTACATGTACATTTAGTCGTGACCTTGACCT
>ENA-OREC01002102-OREC01002102.1-marine-metagenome-genome-assembly--contig:-NODE-2102-length-10735-cov-11.954400_pt1 | contig 10735 bp, 4 predicted proteins | sample MGYA00248626_ERZ508543 | MGnify/ENA primary metagenome ERZ508543 (study PRJEB26211, sample SAMN05518279) | marine metagenome | isolation source: Puget Sound, Washington, USA | host: Bankia setacea...
TTTGTTCTACATACCTGAATCTGTCACAATAGTTCATAATGCAACACACGAAAGTAAAATGACATCGTTACCAGTGTAGATACGCCAACTGACTTAGCGAAGATTGCATCATTCACTTGAAAGTGTTTATGTTAAACAAGTATGTATACAAGTAATTGATAGATAAAAAACATGTTCATGCATTTGGTCACTAGTTTTGTAATATAGTATACCAACAATGAATTAAAGAAAGGTTAGGAATGAAAAATTAATACAGCGAAATATTAAAACATATATAGTTGATTTAAACTTTCCAGCGAACACTCAGTCATTCTTTCTTAGTAAATCTTACTTTATCTCACGCAATATCGGGACAACTATTACAAATCGGTCTGTGACATGAACCATGGTGCTTTTAAGTCATTAGAGTTGAATTGTCTCTAGGTTTTATTTCACTGACATACTCGTTGTCTTGGTTTAAATACGACACTCGCCAACACACGTGCGATAATGTGAACGGCGATCAATAAAATGTAAGTTTTGCTGTATTTGCATTGAAATGATTCTTGCTAGACATTATTACACATTTCAACATGTCCGACATTGTATACCCTAATTTGAAAAATAAATAAAACAAATAAGTTAAAAAAATAACAAAGAGAGCATGTCAGGACTCTGTTCACAAAGCAACCAAACCAACTTGTCAGCTTGTCTAAGTGACCCCAAATTTGGTACATGTTTTCGTAGATCTTTGGTAAATAAGCACGTGTCGTAGTAAACGTATGAATTACAATAATACAAATAACAAATACGAGGGTTGTCCCACTAAATCGTAGACTTTGTTCATTTCTAATAAACTAATGAACATATTTTTACAAACGCTGACGTTTAATTCAATGCTGTATATTTACTAATACCGGCCATCCCAGCAACTAATCGTACGGTTAGTCGATAGTCACAGTCGATGGCGTCAGGCTTGATTATCACTATACATTGTACTGAGATTCTTATACTTCGGCCACCCAATAGATGTATTAACCGTATTCCCGTCGCTAAATCTACCGTCTCAAGTATATACAAGTGCTCTTAAAACATAATTGTAACGTTCTGTTGATTTCAATTGGCAAAACGTGGTGATAGGCGTCCATCCTGATTGAAAACAAACTTGAATAGCTGATCTGTGCGCCGCGTCTTCGTCCGACGTCGCCATTTTTTGTTTTACACAAGTTGTGATGGTGTACTTCTTTCGTGTGTATCGTTTCTAAAAACACCGCAAAATGTTTGTTATTCAACATGGTTGCGTCAAAATGACATCGTATTCGCATGATATGACTTTTCAGAGGGTAAATGGACTCACGCGTCTGCTCAAAACATTTGAATAAACTCACATGTATTTTTGTATGTCAGATTTTTGGACTGCGGCGGTCAGGTGTACTTGTGCATATAAACTAGTATATCAACGCTAAATAAAGCAATGCCATTCCAATTTTTCTTCATGTTAATATTGGTTATATCTTGATTAAATTAGATGCAACGTATTATTATGATGTAACGTCGTATACATCTTTTATAAACAAAGTCTACGATTTAGTGGGACAGCGCTTGTAGTTGATATAAAGTCGTTATAAGCTCAACACACGAGGTGACCTGAACGACTAGTGTATACGTACAGAGCACCGATCCATTTGATACCCACGTTTGTCTGGTCATTCTGAGTTCAACATGTTGTTTCGACTTACTTTATACGTTTGAATTAATTTGAAATGGTTGAATCAGACGAATAAATGCTATGATAATACACATAATTATATAGTCTGTAAATGCGCGAAAATTACTCCAAATTGTACGCGTCTTCTACGCCGTTCACATTTCCTATTCAATAAATGAAGTACAGAAAGTGCGATCATAAGGGGACATTCGGGCGCCTTCGTACTGTCGAGCTTTAAGTGCATACTTTGATAACAACATATCTTTTTCTTAATTATGATATCCTTTATAAACGAAGCCACCTGCGGCCGAAGACATCCCGATATTAACAGTGCACAAGACAAAAACTGTAATTCATAGACAATCTTTCACAAACACGAGTCCATAATAAGTACATCACTTTAGATTGGACTAGATCATCAATTCTAAAAAAGTTAAGAGAGAATCTACGACGTTTGTACGGATTATATAACTGAAAATGCACTCTGTAGTCTAATCATTGGAATCAGGTGTTAAGTATGGTACTTTGTGTGTACATTTCCTCCCTTTCAAACTAAGTCTTATGCTTTTCCATTGTCTTATATATGATACACGTAGTGGCCATAGACAGGAGCTGTTCTCTAAAAAGTGGTCTCCCTTCCTTAATTCAATTAGTGTAATGACAGAACGACGTGGACTTGTATGTTTATTTGTCACTATTTTGCTTTTTTTAAGATTTTGTGACCTAGTTTACAGATTTTTATCATATACTTCGGTACAAAAAGAATCGCCTATGACTGCGTGTACTTCTATATGTGTAGGTTGTAATTCAATAAATTGACAGCCACATAGCTAAACATTATGTATTTAATTAAAACGTTCCCTTGATTTTCCCCTATACACAAAGAAGGAAACGAGTCGTGTTTTATTCACGATAAAATATGACTGCCACCACGGATCTAGGTCCGTGCTCTAGATTCGTGCTACCTTCCGCTAAACCAAACGACATCATGTCAATATAAGCTTTCCAAATATAGTACATCTGATTAGAGAGGTAAAATCGGTATTGTCGTGTTAGAATCGAAATAAAACATCGGTACCCGTGTTTTATCGCGGACTAAAATATACGTACTCGTTCGGATGCGTGTTTAATTCATACGCACCCAAACTCGTACCTATATTTTATTCTGCGATGTTTTACTTCTTAATTAAAACGTTTAACACTCTAAATGTGTTGTCAGGGCTCTGTTGGTCAATGCATATCCCACGTATATGCGGGACACATTTAAACGTCATTATCCTGTAGTGTCACTACATTTTCCTTTCTTCTGAACACGTAACACACTGATGTTTAAACATCATGGGGTAACCTCAAACCACAGTCTGGACATGTTCATCTTCTATTTATGGAGCATCCAACTATTGTTAGAGGCGTACACTGCTCGCAGATTGGCGTGTAAATTATTGCGTGACTATTTGGAATTTCCTTGCTTAAACTACGATGATCACGATTTTAACAGACTCTCTGAAGACTTTGCGTCACTCAATTTCTGTTTAGATGGAGTAACACTTTTATACAGTCTTGTTATTTCCATCGTTTATTTTCTGTAAAAGCGTTCTATATATTGGTATTTGATGTGAGGCTCATTTGACCGTTCTGAGACAGAATATAGCATAGACATGATCAAACGTCCTAAAACAAACATAAATAATTAAAAACTATAACTACAATACTACGTTAAAGATCTCATATAGTTTGTATTTTGTTATAAACTGTTCTAAACGTTTTAGAAAATATAAGCGAGCAATTTGCGAGAAATGTGTCACAAATATGTTCACTTAATAAACCTTTAGATCTTCATAACGTTGTTTTCTTCAGAACATAAACTAGTGTTTGTAATTCAAATAAAAGTACTATAAATAAACTGTTTAAAGAAAATAACATTATAATACAATATTTAAAATGGTGTATTAACACAACGTCACCTAAAACAACATTTGTACTTGTACTCCCAAGCTTCATGAATACTCTAGATGCCAGATGGTACAAGTTTGTCCTTGTGATTGTATATTTTTTATTGGATATCGTTAAGATTAAATGACGATTCAGTTGAATTCTAGACGCAAATATGACACTTAGTTGGTCTAGTTATTGACACAACATCGTTATAGACAGTATGGCTTCCATGTCTTATGCTTTTTACGTGACAACATAACAACAGAACGATGTACTTCACGAATCACAGTCAGTAACACTGTCCCGTATCTCGAGTATACCAGTGCGCTAAGATTCGTTACGTACGAGGCTTGTCCCACTAATGATGTGTTACAGAAGTACCAACGTATGCCTATATTATAGAATAACACGTATACGTAAAACTATGTGTTTGTCTTTATACACATACTTCACGGACATTGTTAGGTACAGTCGGAATTGTCTCGGGTTATGCTATACACCACAAACATACCTATGTGACAAGTTCGATGTTCTACGTCCGGAAATTACGATTATCAGCCTGATTGTTAAACGTTTAGATATCGGGTTGTATGTAAGTAACTACCAATGTTGCTCAACACACATACTTGTATGATAATCATCTTAACCTTTTAATTGATGTTTTTTGGGGGATGAAGATGTATTCTTGGGTCATTCAAAGTGTCAGACGATGCTAATTTGAGATATTTGTTTATTCGTCTTAAGTTCTTGTTCAATTCTTTATTTTTAATTTTTGGATCGTTTTCCAAAGCTAGATACTCGATCGCTATGTTATGTCGTTTTATTGTGTCTGATATAAACCGTTATATTGGAATTGTACAAAACAACTCTGTTTGGATGTGGCTATATGCTACTAACTTCATGCTGTAAACTTTGTTTATAATCATAGTCTGACTACTAAGTTTACGTCATTAAATACGGTGTTGAAGTTTTGCATTACTGCATGAATGGTAATTTATTGAAAAAGAAATGTGCATGCAGGACGTGTTACGTAAAGTAGGGAATACAAAAACTGTTCGACATGTTTAGCAGCTTGATCTCTTGATCTATGTACCGTACGTTCTCTTTTCTCTAACTCACATATTGTGAAAAAGGTGGTGATTTTAATCATATTCGTAAATTGAACCATGTGGATGGCATGTATTATGCATCCATTGCACCGGTTGAGTGAATTGTATGAATGTTTTGCCGATAACTGAATATTTCCTTTTTTGATAGGCTTGTCTCCAGAAAATGACCAATGACAAAGGTCGATTAAATTATAATATATTGCAGTAAGTTATTTTTTTGTTCTACATCTGCCGTAATAGTTCAGAATGCAACATACGGAACTACCAATGTAGATACGCTGTCAGAAGCTTGCGTCATTCACCTTGACATTGTTTATATGATAGATTATAGTTACAGATATAACACTAGAACCGACATCGCTCAATAACAATCCACATGATGCCTTCTAAGAGCAAACATGTTAACTCGTACAGATGTTAAGAAGACCATTTACAACTGTAAAGTCCACAATCCTTTCTCATGAAATCTAACTACGGGACAAATATTGCAAATCGGTCGGTGGCATGAACCAAGGTGCTTTTAAGTCATTGGAGGTGAATTGGCTCTTGGAGTTTTTTTCACTGACATACATCGTTGTCTTTGTTTAGATACGCCACTCGGCAATAAACGTGCGATAACAGTAGTGTTAACGGCGACAAGTAAATATAAGTTTTGCTGTATTTGCATTGAAAGGATTCTTGCTAGACATTATTACAAACAGCAACACGCCCGACATTTAATACTCTAAAATTAAAACCAAACGAGAGTCTGTCAGGGAATGAACTCTTCAAAACAAATTGCACAAACCGACCGACCATGTTATTAACCTACATATTGTCCTACCCATTGCATGCGGCGTTTTATTTTGTCTATATGACCCTAGTTTTGTTACAGGTTTCGTATATTTTTGTAAAATAAGCACGTGCTATAATAAACGTACGAATTACAGTAATACAAGAAAAAATAGTACAAAGTCGTTCTAAGCTCACCACATGAGGTGACCTGAACCACTAGTGTATAAATACATAGCACCGATCCATGTCGGTATTTGATACTCACGTAGTTGTTTGTCTTGTCATTCTGAGTTCAACAAGTTGTTTTGACTTACTTTATACGTTTGAATTACTTAATATGGCTGAATCAGACGAATAAATGCTATGATTACATGTTGCTAATGGTTGATCAATTAGCGCATGGCATGTGGTAATAGGAACTATGCTCATTCAGAATTCACTGCTCTTGCTTATACTTACGCAGTGAGTTGACTGGCAAATAAATTAAAAAAATAACATGTTTTATTTTAGTCACGTGGATGGCTGTCGATTGGAACGTTACGACATCTGATACGCAAATACTTCAGTTCCAGTGTTTATCAATGTTTGAACCAATCTTGTTAACGTGTGAACGAAAACATAATCATAACAATAGTTAAAGTGTTTGTTGCTCACAAATTTAATGTCCATAAGCTGTTTACCCTTTTTGAAATTCTAGTCACAAGTAGTTGCTACGAGAATATGTTTTTTCATATATTTTTCCTATTCAATATTGCATAAAAGACATTTTATTCATTTGCTAAATATACTTGAATGCTTATTGACATTGCACATCAGGTCCAGTAGACTCTTACAAACCATACACGAAGTGTACAAAACTGATCCAAAGTGAGCCAACATTTGAGATAATCGATCCAGATCAGGGATTTTATTCCAGTCAAAAGAGGGCCAAACGGTTCAGATTCATTAGTGAACAGAGAACCTGGTCAAACAAGTGAAACCAATGACTGCATTCTTTTTTGAGTTTGTATTCAACTCTTGCCCAGTATGACAAACAAATGTACCTGATTTACGTTTTATTTAAATGTTTCAAACCTAAGCTGCCTTTATGTCCTGACGTTGTTTTGATAAAGACATATTTCTATTGTTACCCCCTTTCTTTAAAGCAATGTTCTAGGTTAATAATACGTAGCGTATGAAATCTCGGGCATGCGTCTTTCAACACCGACACTGTCTAACAGGAATCCCTATAAAGCAAATGAGGCGAACATTCTGCATTTTCTGTTTCATTAGAAGTTGTAATGTTCTATTCTCGTCCGTGTACTTTTCTCTGCTGTCGCCGATATGTGTTAGTGGAGCAAACATAGAAAACACATCCACAGCAATAAATTAGAATTAACGCAAGCAATGTCATTGGCCTATTTATTGGCTCTATTCTTAACATAGTGTGCGTATGTACTCTGGCAGTCAAATAATTTTGAATTACAACATAGAATTATATGCGCTTCTCGAGTGCGTGCTCTTTTTTAATCAAACGAGTTTTAAGTAAGTCCAAGAAGTCACAACTATCTGAACTCACACATACCCATACTTATAGCATGTTATATACTAACGATATACAATATTCGTTGGTAGTAATGTTTGCTTTGGGGATCTTCTTGTAGGAGGAAACCGGAGTACACAGAAGAAATCCACCTGTACGACTTGACCTGACCAAATGACCATCTTACCTGCCGAGTGTGTGTGACCATAGAATGTGTAGATTACATCAAGTTTATCATCGAATTGTTCGAGGTAATATAAGTTTGGTTAGGGTTGCTGTCATAGGTAACGATTCTGGTATTCTCTAATATCTCTCATTACCTATTTATTATGTGATATAACGTTTGGTAACTTAATTTATATAAACTTGTATTAATAGAAGCGATAACATTTGCTCACCAACTTGTTTAATAACAACATGCCATCGAACTGTGTAAGAAATTTGAATAACTTATCAGCCTTATATGTAACAGGAACACGATATTCACCATTCCAGTGACACTCTTTATGAGGAAGGAATGTGACACTGTTTGATCTGCTTCATTATATGGCAAGCATTCGATCCGTCTCGCTTACATAACTCTAAGTCAGAAATTAGTCCTCATGCAACAGTGGGTTATAATTCAATGTTAGGACTAGGTATCGTAGGTTTTCAAGATGATCAGACCGGCAGAAATATATATCAGATATGGAGTGGAACTTATTCGTGCTATATTCACTGCTACGGGCCATAAATAACCACCATTAAAATTACACATACTACATCGTTCAGTATCTGCTTTTAGACTACAACATTGTATAATAAAGCATACATCAAATCTATTTTAGAAATGCAGAATTAGGATACACAACTCATAAACATAAATTTCATCTCGCAGATACGTAAGTAAACCAAATCTAGAAATTAGATCAGTGGTTTAAAACTCTATTCCTAATTGACTAGCCAGGTATATTTGTCATTTACGTTAACAATAAAATGATGTGTCTTCCAGAAACCTTAGGGAACATAAACTAACGAGTGCTTACGTTTCTGGCACTAATCATACATCTACAACAGAATATGCTCTTATGTAGGGCCGTGCAGTGTCTGTTAAAATCGTCACGTGAATATAATAGCACATGTTTTGAATATTAAAGCAAAGTGTTGGAATATAAAAGCATTTATTTTGTAAATAATAATATATATTTTTTAATACAAAACATACTAGTTTGCATGTTATAACATTTGTTTTGAATATACCAACAACGCTTTTAAATGCAATATCATTATGTTTTAATTACAATATACTAGAATATGGTTTCACTAAAATATAATAGGTTTTGTATATAAGCATATACATATTGATTGCAATTAAATAGGTTTTGAATTTAATAGCATATGTTTAAACATAATTCATATATATTGAATACATTCACTTAACTGTTAAATACAATAGTTTAGCTTTTTTAATATAAAATACGTACGTTTTAAAGTAACGAATTGTGAAGACTAAAATATACTGCTTTGTTTTTGTGTCGATATGAGAATATACATCGAGATTAATGCTTGAACATCAATACGCTTTCGTGACAATTTAAGCTCGTATTATTATATTATAGTAACCAGTTGTCTGCAAATAACATGGTTTACCATTGTTTTAAACGTTCCTTTGCACGTAAACCATATGCATTACGTGACATTGTTAAAAAAGGTATATCCGTATTTACGAGCTTGTGGTTTTAATAACTTTACGTAGGTTGGGTTATCTTGAATTACTTAAACCGTCTAACAATAATTCAATCAAGGTAAAGGACGTACACGTTCTGCCTTTTCACCGACTTCGTTGTTTATGTTTTCCTTCCGAACATATACTCTCCCGCTCCTGACATGTATATAATATCAGTGGTAACAAATGGGGACAGTTCAAGATCAACAACAAGAAATGTCACTGACTTATTTTTTTGTCGCCAAATTGCGCGTATGTAATATGTCGGCCATGATTTTTTTCAAAGGATAACTCTAAACAATCTTGCGTGATATTCGAAATTGCGTAATATTACCGACATCATCACAACCCATTTATGCACGCCGTCTGTTTACAAGGACATAACGGAGACGTGCAATTGTGGACATACGATACACTAGGCTCAGTTGGAAGAGGAAGTTGCGTAAGGTAACATCACCTATGGTTCTGAAGGTGGAAGTTTATATTTTGCGCCACTCTACTGAAGTAATATTCAGAAGTAGGTTTTTCATGACGTTCAACCTGTATAGAATATAATAACTTTGTAACTTATTTAGATTTTTTCATACATGAACTTAATGAGTCGTTTTGTTCTGTACAAATACCTTCTACAGTTAACATATCCTTACATAGAAGTGGTATTGCACTTATCACTGCATTATATTTTTAAACAATCGCCATTGTTGATACCATATAAAAACTTCATTTGATCGATCAAATGTGTAGTAGTTATTAATTCGGAAATCAAAGATATGTTCAAAGTTGCTAAAAAAAATTCTCCAGCCAATCTTTATACAATATGACCTTGTTATTTATTTTAACTTCTGAATTGTTCCAAAAGGTGATTTTGCCAATTTTACAATTTCTTCGACGGAAGTCTTTTTTATTACACACCATGCTTTAAGTACATCATATAAAAAGAACTTCTTGGAACCCATGTATCAATATCTTTAATGTATAGTTTACCTTTAAATACAAACTCATTTCCATGTTTGTTTAAGGTTTCATTAAAGAAAAGTTTCCATTTCTCTCGTGTTCTGGATCCATTTAACGATTTACCAAACTGACTTTCAATGCATTCAAAAAGTAATTTATATCTGTAAGTTTTAGTCCACCATCTGCATATGATTGTACAAATTGTAATCGCTTTATCTTGTCAGGTTTTCCATCCCAAATAAAATCAAATAACATTTCTGTTACCTTATTGAGAACTGTCTGTGGCGGATCGCTTAGCGTTGAAAAAGGATATATCAGCTTTGGTAAGGCCAATGTTTTGACAACGTTAACTTGTACATTAGTGTAAGTTTCCTATGCTGCCACTGCTGTAAACATTTTTGGAATTCGTTAATTTTTGGTTCTAAATTGTTCAGAATGTTCATAGTATGCGTATTATAAAATGTCATACACAAACTTTGTGCTTTTACGGACGTTCATTTAAACTGTTTTTCTTTGCAGTATTTGATATTTGTTTTATTTCATGATCCCACTCTTAGACATGTTGAGGTTTAGGCCAGAAAAATTGCCAAATGTTGATATTAATTTTTTTCCAAAATGATTCTTTTGAGCCTTCATTCAGAAATGTGCAGTCGTCGGCGAAAAGTGTTTGCTTGATTCCAATATTATTAATCTTAATGTCCTTAATATTTGGATTAGTATTTATATAGGTAGAGAGGAATTCAATACATACCAAAAAAGCGAAGTAGATAAAGGTCATCATTGACGGACACCCTTTTCGATGTTAAATGCTTCAGATAAGTGTCCGTTATTGATGATTACACTAGTTGTGTCTGTATAGAATAATTTTACCCATCTTATAATATCTTGTCCAAAATTCATCTTTTCTAAGGACTTAAACATGTACTTATGATTTATGCTGTCAAAATATAGCCTAGTGGTAGAGTGCTGGCATCGAGTGCGGGAGGTCCCGGGTTCAATCCCCAGTCAAGGACAGCGTCATACCAAAGACGTTATAAAAATGGTACCAG
>ENA-OREC01002103-OREC01002103.1-marine-metagenome-genome-assembly--contig:-NODE-2103-length-10733-cov-14.829673_pt1 | contig 10733 bp, 3 predicted proteins | sample MGYA00248626_ERZ508543 | MGnify/ENA primary metagenome ERZ508543 (study PRJEB26211, sample SAMN05518279) | marine metagenome | isolation source: Puget Sound, Washington, USA | host: Bankia setacea...
AAAAGGGTACCAGTAGTTCCCTTTTTTAGCACTGAACATTGAAAAGGGAAATACTGGCTCTTTCTCAAGAATTAAGATATGAAAATAAATGTAGTGGATAAAATCTGGGATAGGGAATCCTTCAAAGTCGGAGGTCATTGGCCATTGTGACGAGGATGAAAAAACGAATGACCATGCAGAACCGACAAAAGTCGAATGCTAAAAAAAATGGTCTCAGAAACAAAACAGAACTTCATCCTATCAACAGTCTAGCCATTATCAATAACAAGCTGTAACTTTGTTCATAAACCAATAACCAACCTTTTCTGACAATGGAAGGACAGTCATGAACCTTGCACTCCAACATATCTTCAGCTGTGGGCAGAGGGGACTTGTATTCTTCTGATAACTCCAACTGAAAAACATCAACATAGCAACTGTAACTTATTTAGATTCCCTTATAGGAGGATACATGTAGATTTATCAAAACAGATAGGTCGCATTTGTAAATTGTTGTTTAAACATAAATTGTACAGACCAAATTTTACCCACAAAAATGTAAGTTTATAAAACTAGCTACATGTACATTTTTGTTATCCAAGGTCAATATTTAGAACATTATCAGTATGACAAATTTAGAAAATTTAAGAAAAATAACTAGCCTAGGTGCTTCATTTATCAGTACTTTTATGTACAAGTTGAAGTTTGCTTGGAGAATTTCTCGTTAAACAATTGATTATTGTGGGAAAATGTGACAAACATTTTGATTCTGAAAGTTTCAGGCTAATGGACAATTTACACTCTCAACAATATTTTGATCAAGATGTTCCCGTTAAATAGGTAGTCAGGCTAGTAATGAACATTTCTAACGGAAACACTCATTGGTTTCATGATAAAATACAGTAACATACAGAGAAGGCATACTTACAGTTTCAACATCTTCCTGAACTTGTTTGAATACGTTGTTGAATCTCTCTGCAGGCATATGATCAAATATTGCCTCTGGATCAACATTCTCTGTAAGAACATCACTCAATACTAACGGGGCAGTGGGTTTGATTGTGTGTCCAACATGCCCAGGCAGAGCGAAACGCTTGTCCTTGGGCCCAAATGGTCCAAGCTTTTTGTCTGGCCATATCGTAAATGACTCTGTATTTTACAAAGGTATAAGGCATTGAGAAAGGAATACAGGTTATGTTGTCATCACAAAAGCTCTCCATTGAAATCTATATGATTTATGTTTCCATGGTTTCATTATTACACATTTCTACTGTTACAGGGTATTCTCCAAAATATACCCTTTTAAGTTTGATTCTGGCACTAGCTATGTGTTCCAAGTGGCAGTTTAATTTCTCAATGATTATTTAGGTTAGTGTTACTGGTTCATTTAAACAGCTTTTAAGTCACTCATTTCATTATTATTGTGTAGAGTTAGAACACTGTGTTTACTTTGTTGGACACAACTAGCGGTTTCAGAGTTATACAAATATACTGTTACAAAATAATTGTTAACTTTACGTTTTGAGTAAGTGCTTAAATGAACTTGTAACCAGATCTTTTCATAGAAAGTTAAGGTTCTTATCTCGTTAATTGTGTTAGTATCTTACCAGCATCAGCATCCCTGACCATTTTAAAGGAGTCCATGTTCTCCCCATCTCTGTGCCATGAGAATGCCCTGAAATGGGCCACAGCTGCCCTAAAACTAGGAAGGTACACTGTGCGCCTCGTTAAAACCTAAAAAAAGAGCAAAATAATTAAAGATAGTTGTCCATGTAGAGCTTATTCCAGTTATGTTTGATCAATATATATCAGTATGTGAAGGGACCTTTTTTAATTTGAGGAAAACTTACAGCAAAAACAAGAAAAACGGCATGTAAGTGCCAAATAAAGGGAAAATTACATGGTTTTAAAGATGTTTTGAAACATTGAGGCCATTAGTAACTAGCTTGTTATATATCATATAATGCAGGAAAAAACAACATGTATAAACACAAGCTTTTATGAACATTGCTCTATGTCTCCGAGCCAGTAGTTGTAGTAGTCTGGAGGTTCATCACTGATGCATGTAGAACATATTAACAACTATTAAGTTCCCTTTGGCAATTCTGAATTATTGTTAACATTTTATTTAAGTGTACTACATTTCATTTTAAAAAGATAAAATGTGTACACAGGATTACTTCTCTACTTGCATCCTCTTCACTATATTTATTTATCATATACATTTGTAGTACACTTTATTGGACACGTTTTAAAACGTTTTTTCTTGGCTCTCAAGCCAACCTGCTTTATCTTGTGTAATCTAGCAATTTTTGATTATTCTGAAACAGTGAGTTGTGATACTTACACGTGAGGCCATAGCTTTTGGCTTGTTTTCTACACCAATTAAGTTCTCGTCCTAAAATAAACAATAGAAAACTGTGAATATGGTAACTGGTGTTTAATAAAACTGTGGCTAACAATCTTTTGTGGCACAGTCAAAATACACCTACAGAAAGTCTAACAAGTCTGTTATAACAGATTGGAAGATAGATAAGTCTGTTTAAAAAACTCATCATTTGACTTCCAGTATTCTGTCATCTGTTCAAAGACAAGCATAAAAAGGTGCAACAATATAACCATGTATATCCCAGAGTCAACATGGACTGCCTTGTTTACCAACATTGTCACAGCATGAATAATGGCATCATCTATCCGAAAATGTATTTCATCCGATATATGATCATATCAACAAAGGTCAAAACAAGAAACGGGACCTTCCTTTACACGTTATGATTATGTTGTTTCAGTCTTCATAACATGATATGTGTGTAAGATTACATCGTGAGATGAAATACTAACCAAAACGCAGCACTTTACTCAAATTACTTCAATATTTACGTTACTTCGCAATCCAGCCTTGACCTTTTGTTATAATAAAGCGTCTGCGGGTGAAGGTCTAGAGTCACCATACAGACGCTTGGCTGTCAAAATAAAAGTAAATAAATGTTGACGTTGAGCAAGAAAATACTGTGTAGACGGAATCTTTCGTACCATCTAATTTGGGCAACAATGGCTCAGAGTTCAACATTAGGGAGCAATGAAGTTGTATGCAAGCGCCTAGGTGTTGTCATCGGCCATGAATGGAAAGAGAATCAAGTGATTGTATGCTACAATTCTGTCACCCCGCCCACACAACATGTTATCTACTTTGGTGGAGATGTGCAGGTGATCATGTAGTTTCATAAATATTTTCCAACGTGCAAGTAAATTGCTATCATTAGTGTTGCTTCTTCCTCTTCTATGTTAACGTAGAACTACACTAATTAATTTAAGATATTTTCTTCCAAGAGTCTACATTTTACACGAAAAAAGAGTTACTAAAGCAGAATTGTATGTCATCCAAGTATGGTTTAAAAGTGCTATAGGTAGTTACAGCGCCAGACCTGCATTTGTAGAATAAAATCGACAAATTTACCTTTGTTTAAATGATCACATTTGTTACTATTGTAGCTTATTTAGGAATCAAGTGTGATTTAATTAGCAATACATCCTCCAAATAATTTTTTTAAATCATGTCTTTTGGAGGTGATTAGGTTATTTTTATTCAGCAAAAAATCATGATCCTTTATTTTCTTGTAATCTTTTTTTCAGGACTACAAAGAAAATATGGAACTTTATAACCCTCAGTACATAGAGTGGGATCTGGAAACAACAGCTAAACTATTACAATCAAAGTTCAAAGACTCCACGGTGTTTGTTATCAAGCCTTCAGAAATGTTGCTCAATACTTTCAGCTTATATCGCAACTTTTTATTTTTTGATGAAAACGGGCGACCTCATTTTAGTGGAACGTTTGGAGCATTTCTTCATTTGGTTAAACTGTTTGAAAATACCAAGGAAAAAGCTGTAGAGGAAAATAGAACCTTAAAACACAACACATGTAAAATATCAATTGAAGAAGCCTGTAAAGGAGACTTGCCTGTGAAACTTGTTGGTTTTAGTAAAGGTTGTGTAGTAATAAATCAACTCATGTTTGAACTAGAAAAATTGAAAGTCATCCCGGAAGTGAAAGCCTTTCTAAATCATCTGTCTGCAATTTATTGGCTAGATGGTGGACATGTTGGAAGAAAAGATGCCTATATTACTGAAACTGAAGTTCTAAAATCGATCGTGGCCCTTCAAAAGGAGCTGGTGATACATGTGTCAGCCTATCAAATAAGGGATTTAAACAGGCGGTGGATTGGAAGAGAAGAAAAAGAATTTGTGACAAAACTGAGAGAAATGAAAGCAGACATTAAGGAGTTTCAGCATTTCATGAATGAACCTGGATCGTTACAGAATCACTGGAAAGTTTTAACTAAAGTGTAAAACATGTGTGTTTAGTCATGCAATGTCAATAAATTACACAACACAAACAAGACAAACCCACTTGGTAGTTTTGAAATTTGAAGTTTTTTTGTCATTAGCATCAAATGGTTGAATAACAAATTGTTGTAACAGACTTAGTTACAACATGTTTACCGTTCAACCCTTGATACTCAAATGGTTTCAAATCTGGTTGTCAACATTTAACTTGTTTGTGTTATTTATTTATTTTAATTATATTTTGATTCAGCCTACATGTTTTTATTTCTAGGCTGAATTCAGGAAGTATTGGAAAGTAGAAAAGACTGAGATTATGAAAAATTACAAAGTTTGAATTGTGAAATCTTGTATCTAACTGTAAACAAGAAAATCATGGACATTTACCTTGAATTTGCATGTAATTAATATTTTTAAATTGTTTATTATATAGCATGAATCATTTACTTTTCTGTAGTTCTTTTATTTATATTCAGATTGATGAACTGGGAATACTTTGAGTAGTTACATGGTAGTTAATTTACATATAATTTATTTATATTTAGTGTGATTTTTATGCGGTTTGTGAATAGCCAAGTATAATCAATGTACGGGTACTGCATGTACAAGCATTCCTTTTGGTAAATGGTGAATTTCGTCCAGCTTCAAGATGATCTCTTTAATGGTATACCGTAAGTCTTGTTAAATTTACTTGTTGTCTTTAATAGGTATCAAGTTTGCTGTAGTTCACACTAATAAACAAATAGAATGCTGATATGATACTCTTTAATATATAACAGTTTACATAACAGTTATAGACTGCTTCATAAAGATTATCATGCTGTTACAAGAAATATATTAGTGAAATTGAGCACTTACAGCCCACTATATTGAACGTTACTGAACATAGAATGTATTCAACAGTGTCAGGTCAATATTCCTGCGCTATACCTGCTTTGTCCTACAAGTGAACACTATTTTCTTTGATCCCGATTTAGTAACATGTATGTGATGTACTTAGATGTAACATCAAGTTCTTTTGACGTTATGACGACCAATGCAATAAATGCGAATTACAATCGTCAATTCATCACTTTGATAACCTCTGATTGCCTTGTTTCAGTCTTTCATGTTTAAACATATTAATAAAGTTTCTTATATTAACGTTTGTATGGGAAACCAATGATTGCTAGATTCATGTTAGATTTTTTTCATCTACATTCTGAGTACACTCTGGAAACTGTTTTACTGCTGTAGATGTTGTTATTGATTTCTGTTATGTAATTGTCTGTATGTAGGTTGTATTGTTTTAGAGGTACATATATGATATCAACATTTTATTCCTTGTTGTATCCTGTATTCAGACATAGTCATATTTCATCAATGCTTTCTATGGACACTTGTTTGTTTGTTAGATAGCTGTAAAGGAGAGAGAACAACACAGTATTTTACATGTAGGCTTTATTTTCTTTTTACTGAAGTAAATGTAACAATAATAAATATGTCACAGAATTAACAATAATTTCAAACAACGTGTCTCTATTTACATTTGAACATTTGTAAGTTAGTATTACTTGCATTAATACAGTTCCAATATATATCAGTTGTTAAATACATGTATACACATAAGTATAAATATACACACTGAAATAGACTTTTAACTGTACATGTTTTGGAGTTAATATGGTAAATACTACATTTCCATAGGTAGTCACTTTACAATAAGCAATTGTACAAATCTGGATGCAAACCATGTATCGGATTCTCTTTCATTATTCGATACACTCATTTTTCCCCCAAATTCAAACAGTTACATACTTGTACACATTTAACTTTCAAAAATATATTTGATTAAAGTCAAAATTAGTACCATAGTTGTGTACATTAAACATGATGAGTTCTACATATATAAATGGACTGGTACTGGTATAGGTAATTAAACTTCACAGGGTTGTAAATAATTCTAAAACGGTCTCGTGATTTTCTCCTATGCACAAAGAAGGAAACAAACTGTGTTTTATTTATCCGTTAATATATGGGTCCATGCTCTAGGTCTGTGCTTATTACTTTTACAGTCCTCGTAACCAAACTGTCAATATAAGCTTTCTAAAAAAACTAGTGCAGCTCATCATAGAGGCACTATCGGTCTTGCCATCTTAGAAATAAAACATTGGTACCCGTGTTTTATCGCAGAATAAAATATCCGTACTCATTCGGGTGCGTGTAATTAAAGCATGAGTTCATATGCACCAAACTCGTACCTATATTTATTCTGCGATAAAACACGGGAACCGATGGTTTATTTCTTAAATAATTGGCTGATAACATGATATTATCTCAATCTTTAAGAGCAAAGCGGTCAGAATAAATTAAATCAGTGTTACGAGTATACCTCACTGGATGAATGCAAACTTATTCTATCTGCTGCATTGTTCAATTGTGCTTAAAACCATTTCATTTTCAATCCTCGATAATGTATGTGTACATATAAATAATAAGTTTATAGAAGGACATGTACATCAGAATTGATCCACAAACAAAATCTTAACCGCTCATGTGCAACATTGAATGTATACCAGCACTCTTCAAGATTACAAACATTTAAATTGTACAGTAACAGATGGAATGCTTACATGTGCCAGGTTAGTACTTACTGACAATACCAGGTTTAGTACAAATTTGCTATTAAGACCACTCAATATAAAGACTAGTCTATTACAAAGACAACATGTTTTTGGTCCCAATCAGTTATTTATAATGTTATAAGGTCTCGTTTTAAAGACTGATTCGCTATTAAGACCACGTTTTGACCATTTTGAAGGTGGTCTCAAATGTGGAACTGTACATCAAAATAAATGTAGGTGAATAATAAATATACAAAACTGTAAAACAAACAAAGATAAAACATAAAATACTGGAATTCACGCACAATAGAATGCCTCTTTCTCCCTTGGAATGGACGGATGTATTGAGACAAAACAACTAATAAAAGATCACAATGTATACACTGGCAGGACAATGAATGTAAAGCCTTCACAGAACAAGTCTCTCATTATGGATGAACTAAAACTTTGATACAGATAGCTTCACACATCAGGTAAATGTACATAACAGGTCTAGGACAAAAAAGTTTTTTAAACAGTTCAAAAAAGTAATATGATGTCTATACTGAAACTCTTTTTTGTTTTAAAATCTCCCTTCTGAATGTAAAAGTTTGTCCCTCTAAAATATCCTCACTCAAATTGTGCAACAATATACAACTTGTTTGAGAAAACAGGCTTTTTGTATAGTCTTTAAATTTTTAAATAATAATATATATACTTGGAATTCATTAAGTTTCATGTATGATAAAAGGTCACTTTGGGTTCACATTATCATTTGGGATTCACATGATCACTTTGGGTTCACATTATCACTTAGGATTCACATGATCCCTTTGGGTTCTCATGGCCACTTAGGGTTCACATGGTCACTTTGGGTTCACATGGTCACTTTGGGTTCACATGATCACTTTTGGGTTCATATATCTCTTGAGCTTTTCTTTAACATTTAGCAAAAACTGCTGGCTTAAATAATCACATTGACTTGTAGTGGAATGTTTGCACAATCGTAACATGAAGAAATAAATATAGCAAATAAATAAATGGACGGCAACAATATGAACTGGCTAAAGATGTAAAAGAAAAATGGAATAATGCTATGAAATAAATACAAAGTAAGAAATGACTAAAACATTATGTAGAGATAATTAGCTATAAATCAATGTACAAATGCAAACAGATCTAAGTATTGTTAAAACAAGTAGTACATAGTGCAGATATGCTTTTATAAAGTGATGGAATATACAATGTGTAAAACAGCATAAGTAAATGTTTCTTGTAACACAGATTAATATTCATCTTCTCAATCAAAGGCTTGTTTGAGTGTCGTAAATATAGTCTTAGTTTATATAACGAGGATTGAACATAAATCTGTTTGAACAGCCAACTTCTTTGATGTATAGTTATGACAATTTACAATTCAACCCTTGATGATGGTTCTGACAATATTGCAGGCAAGCCTCTCAGTACATGCCTTTGGGTTACAGGACAGTCTATATAACACAGCTTTGCAGACTGGTTTCAAAAGGTAGACTCATGCACAATCTTTTAGCAATAGAATAAAATAGTGTGTTTAAATAATTCAACAAGATATAAGTCAACTTTTCATGCTTGAATTATTAACTATGTACATAGCTATATATATATAACAGTACATTTTGAAATATATTAAATTTTCGAAGAATAAAATAAATAGGCATTCAATAAAAAATGTATAGCTAACAAATATATAGATAGATTAAATAGGATTTTGTACTTAACAAACATACAAATAAATATACATAATCAGTTTACAACACTATTTCACATATTTACAATAGTTCAGTAAATACATAACAATGCTGATTTGATGAAAACACTAACAACCAAATCACATAACTATATCGTACTTCTAGATGAGTTATCCTGATGAACAAAGTGTCTACATACTCTATCTTCTGAGAGTTTACGAACTGTTTAAAATTTATGACAATCCTCAATAAGAAACAACACAATTAAAACCAAGTTAGAGTCTCTAGAAAATCACAATCATGATGTGGAAACACAAACAACAAATGACAATTAGCGTTTTCAAAATGAATTTAACTAAACCCCAAAATTTGATATTGTACTTAAATGTTCAAGCTGTCAGATCGAAATAATTGAATGGCTTTAAACCTTACCAGCACGTTATAGTAAAATAAACATCGGCAAGTAGTTTTCTGTAACTTTTAAATTGATCGATCATTATACCAGTAAGTCGTGTTTTTTTTCAAGAAAATTCACGTTGATTCTCGAAAATTGAGTTTGTGGATGAATTATTTTCTGGCTTCCTGTAACAATCTCAAGAAACTATCGCATATAGTATTACCGTTAAATTTCATGTTAGATAACTCTATATTGTATAACTCCTGTAAATAACTATCTTCATGCATAAGAAAAAAATAGTTTCAATAAATTAAGTTAAGTAGTTTTTATAAGTTAAGATTAAATAAATTAATTAATAAATAGGATAAAACATAATATTGCTAACACATTTTGACTCCAATCATCAACAAAATAACATAAACAGTCTCTAGCAGATAATGGTGGTACACCGGTTTTTCAACGAAAAAAGTCAAGAAAACAACTTCAAGAATGCACAGATATTATGGATAATGTCATAACCAATTGTAGACAGAATATAAATGTGTTACATTGGAGAGTTTAGCCCTTCTACGAAAAATAACGATTCTGCAACATTTTTCACTGTAAACCTCATTTTTCGATTTTTCATAGTTTTAATTTTTATTTATCACTTTAAGGCTCTTTTTTGTGAATGATCTCTATATGTCAAGTATAGAAAATGGGTAAGTACAGGGGTTTTTTATGACAAAAACCTCACTTTAGTAGTGTTTTGTTTCAAGCACTTTCACCTAAATTAATCTAAACAATCACACATGTAGACAAAATCCATCCATATTTTACTGTATCATATCTGTTAAGTGTGGAGAGTTCAACAAACGGTTTCTAACCGAGTCTAGATTTGCAAGTGGTGGAGTTCTTTGCCTTAATTGGGACTGAGAAGGACTGTAGTATCCACATTCCACCAGGACTGTTTCTATCATGGACTGTAACTGTTCATACGTAATGCTGTCATCGTGGTCTATATTTGCAACTGATAAGTCAATATTGAGAGTTTGAGGAGCGTTCGCTTTTAACGTCGAGTTCATTGAGCGAGGCGTGTCTAGTCCTTTTAACGTCGAGCTCATAGACGAGTCTGAATCTGAACCTGCAGAGCTAACTCGCTTTTCAGTAGAGTTCTCCCTTGACTGAGATGAGAATCTGTTACTTCGCGGAGTGGGCACCTCACGTCTGCTCGTACTCATGTTCCGTTTACGCCTCTCTAGAGAGTTGACGCGGCTGCCATCAGAGGAGCTGACGCTAGAGGCAGAGTTACTGCGGCTTCCTGAACCAAGGCTTAAGTCTGAACCAGCAGAATTGATCCTCTCACCAATTGGTCCAATGTTCAAATCTATCACCTCCCGTGAGCCTGTATTCAACTGAAAGATAAAAAGAAATACATTGAAACTCATGAAAATCATCAACAATTTTTAGAAATCTTTTAAAAAAATCTCATTTCATTTGGAATCAATTTGTTAATTTGAGAACTTACCACAAACTTAGAGTACAAAAGGATGTCTGTATATCGATGGTGTCACTCATTTTATGGTACTGTTAAAACGATAACAAGAGCAGTCTTAAAACCAACAAACAATAGTCTTAGTAACTTATCTTCAATGAAAGAGACCATTAAATGAACTGTACCTTATGTAGTTCCTCTTTCAGGTTCAATGAAAGAGACCATTAAAT
>ENA-OREC01002104-OREC01002104.1-marine-metagenome-genome-assembly--contig:-NODE-2104-length-10728-cov-12.570463_pt1 | contig 10728 bp, 5 predicted proteins | sample MGYA00248626_ERZ508543 | MGnify/ENA primary metagenome ERZ508543 (study PRJEB26211, sample SAMN05518279) | marine metagenome | isolation source: Puget Sound, Washington, USA | host: Bankia setacea...
ATATATTAACTGTCTGTTATACGTTCATTCATTTTCTTTAATATCAAATATGAGTATAATATTACTTTAAAGCTTTTTTATTTGTATTTAATTACTGAAGATTTTGTCAAATTCCTCCATGTTTGTAGCGTTCAAACTATGAAAGCGGAGGGCTTCCAGTTTGAAACAACATAAATAAGTAAAACGTTAACTAGTCTTTACATGAAGCAAAAAACTTGTTGGGAACTGTTCTCATTTCTTTAAACAAGAGTGTCTCTTGGGTTCGCAAATTTCCGAGTATAATTGTCATAAATATCACTTAAATATACATCACACAAGTATTACAGGTCTTCGCTTACTGAGCAGTTCCGAATGACAGCAGGAGATAAGGCTACCGCACCCACTATGTAATGTCAATTTTGATTGGAAGTCGCAACACGCTTTACAACAATTTTAATAATCAAACTGGTTTCAAGAGTATATCACTCATGTTAATCGAACAATCAGTTGACAGCAAACGAAAACGCTTAATAGACATTGACCACTCGGTGGACAGCAAACGAAAACGGTAGTCGCTTAGTCTATAATAACAAGATGTTAATTCCAGAGACCATTAAATGGGATTGAACTTGTTGTAATATTTCTTTGCTGGTGGTTTCTTGGTGTTGGGTGAAAATGCTCTCTTCATCATTGCAATTGCTTCAACTATACTATGATTGAACTGTGTTGAATGATAAAAGACAGTAACTGGTATGTCATGATTATTCATGGCCAACTATGTATACCTGAGCGCAAAATATACGGTATTTTTAAAACAAAGCCTCAATTCTTGTTGACATGTTGTCATATTAATTGTGTTTGTTAGTTTCCACGATATTAAACGAGTGACCTTATTTAACATAGTCAATCTTCCATAAGGCCCTCAAAGATAGTATTTTTGTTATTTGAGAATTTGAAGACTTTAGAAAGAGCCAGTGTCCTGTGCCAAAAAAAAAATTTTCCTTTTAATGTTGAGTGCTTAGAACAAGGGAACCACTGCCTCTTATCAGGGATTGAATCCTGGACCTCCTGCATTCAAAGCGAGCTCTCTACCACTAGGCTATTGAGGCGGTTTTGTATCCAGTTGAGTAAATATCCTCCATAAAAATAATATATCTGGTTAGAAAATGTGACTGTTGATATTTGTTGTTCCAAAAATATTATATCATATTCCATTGATAGACTTATTTTGGCCTAAGATTTCTGAAAAAAATACTTGTTTTAGAAAGCTTTAGATTTATAGACTTCTGAAGTTTATAAGTTATGTACTGAACAAAAATTAATGTTTCGAAGAAGCGACACAGATATAATGATGAATTCAACATAATTTTAACAAGTGAAATGCTGGTATGGAATTGTTTCAGACTCATAACTGCTAAATTTACAACAATTTCATTCACTATGCCATTGAAAGGAGAAATCACCTTTCCTGCTCAAAACGTACACTGTACCATGGCGGTCACTATATGATTATAATATGGAAATATGAGAACTCGGCATCAATTGTTTTTACATTAGATGAACAACACAAAGTCATACACGTTTATTTGACTTTTCTCACACTGCAGTCTATGTGAAAACTGTTTTCATACCACCGGACAATCTGACTGATAATTTCTAAATTTTTACCTATCACATCATGGAACGTCGTCGCAAGCAAGTTTAGGCTGACATTGACTTGTGACAGATGAGGTTTCGCATAGACTGACACTGCTGATACCATATCAAAATGACTATGAATAGATGTTGGTCTCAAATTTGAGAGTTTATTAATGTTAACACATTGACCTAATGAAGGTTCTAACGAAGCCAATACAAAAGCATTATGAAACCTACATGTTCTGATATCTCTACCTCACTAATGGGTCAACATGACTGTTACTGTAAGCTCATATTTCATATGTTTGTAACCAGGCAACTCATGTAAGTTGCACTTTATATATGAAAAATGTACAGTTGATTTGCTGTATTTTTCAAGCTATATCAAAAAGTGAATGATTTTGTAACTTTGATATAAAACATCACATTAAATTTGTTATATTGAGATAAATTTGGAGAATGGTGTCATTCTAATCCTATGTTGTCTTTGAGGAAAAAACAATGGATACATATTTCAAAAAAAAAAAGATTGGGGGGGGGGAGGTCACATTTTAGTGGTGAGTGTACCTCATCCTTACATCGCCTATGCTTCATACATAGATATCTATCATTGAAATAGCATAAAAAGGACAAAAAGGGTAATGTAAAAACTTGATTTTGTGTGCATACTCTATTTAAAGTAACAATTGCTATGTTTAAAACAACTAAAAAGTACTTTGTTGAGTTAATATTTTATTGCAATTGTTTATGTCAATTTGTTAAAAGCTTATTGAGTCATCAAAACCTTTTTTAGATTGGTTCAATATAGAGTGGTGGGTCAAATTTTAGCTAATTCACAAATTATCTCCCTTTGATTGGTGTAATTTTTGTTGTCCACCCATTTAAAAACGTTAACAGTTCCCGTAAATGTTTTTCATTATTTGGTTAGAGCAGATTTAGTTCTTTTACATGGTACTAAGAATGATGTGGTGCCCCCTTCGCTTTGCTTCATAAATGAATTTAAAAAATATATATATATCAATATTTTCAGGAATTTATAAACCCGTTTACCCAATCATTTTGGTTAACCCGAAAATATCAAGAAAATAACTCACAACTTTAAATCTATTTTTTTTTTAATTATAAAAGACATCAATTTCAAGTTACATAAACAATTTGTAATGCTTATTGGTCACAGAAAATTCTGTGCAGTTGCAAAATATTCATATTTTTGGATTTTTTAGTACAAAATCTAGTCTTCAGAGACCCCCTCGAAAACTGGTCTTCCGTAACGATTGCAACTGGGAATATTTTTTTAGTACTGATTGTGAAGTTTTTTTATGAGTCAAAATAAGTATGGTGGTAAGATGTGTTGAAATTTAAACAAAATCTGTGACTATGTGTGCCAGACCATATTGACCAGACCAGACGGTTCTTACATGGAACTGGTCTTAAACTCACAGTAATCGCCATCTAGATGGTCTATAACATGGTCTTAGAGTCAGACTAGAACTCACATTAGAACTTTTCATACAAGCATTTATAATCTGATATACAAACAGTGATTGCTAGAAGTCATTTGCAACATATTTAGTACAGTTTTGCATTCAGTTCTAGTTTTTCCCTGAATGAGCAATAATAAGTTCTTTCTAATTAGGTGCAAATGGCCATATTCAATTACCTTACACAGGAGAGCTGACATCAGTGGGTTTTGTTTTTCATTCACATGTTTATTACTTTCCATTACTATAGCGCACCTAGAACAAACTATTCACAATATGTTCCTTTAAACAAAGTCCTGAACCAGCCTCTTTAATGACATACAATTTCAAATAGATTTTCTGTTCTAGTTAATGACGATGAAGCTTGAAGCATGTATATAGGATTAAGCAACTAAATCACATTTAATCCTTAAAATATTTTAATACTCATAACCAACAAACAAAACACACAAACAAAAACAGTTAAACAAATGAATGTGTGACTATAATTATATCACCTTAGTGAATCATTTATGTCTAGATACTACGCAGTAGAGTATTAAAGTCCCAATGTATTAATATGGAGGACGTCAGATAGACAACAAAGTTCATCCTTGCAACTGCGTCTGACCATGTCACAGAGAACGAGAAGAAGAAGAAGTCCCGAAGAATACAAATGTTGAATATTTAATAAAAGCGTATGTGATATAATGATAAGTAATACTGCTGGTGATAATCTTTAATTTTCAACCTTGCATTAGCAAAATAAGAAAACAAAAGCTACACAACATTTAAAGTTAAAAGCAACTGGCAACATGTATAAAGGGTATTTGTTCACATTTTCAAAGAATTGTCAAGAACTTTATAATGCGGTCAACCGTCTACCATGGATCCGATGACCGGGTTATACTGGAGATGAAGTGTACTATAAGATATGGCTGGACTCCAATTCGTCATGTACATAACATTTAAAGCTACAATTAATACGCCAATTGTGCATTTAATATCATTAAGTTGGCATTTTTGCTAATTGAAGTCAAAGTATTATACAAATGGACAAAGTAAAACAAGTCCACCTGACAAACTGACCACTTGTATAAAAACAAGAGGCACATTAGGGCCTATAGATCTAGTTGCTCTAATGGCATGGCTTCTTTGGTTATCTTTGTAAAGCATATGCATATTAGTGATACATGTATTAACACTATACTGACAGTTAATTTGCAAAATGCTGTGTTATAAGGAATGCTAAAACCTATTCACTAACTGTTCATTTTCATGTTTTAACTTCAGAAATAAAATGAAATGGAAGAAAATCTTAGGATTAAAAAACTGTACAAGTTTGGTAAACAGCTGATAGTAAATGAAGACTACCGTGTTTACAAGCTTAAATATTGTAATTTTTACTTTTTCAAGGGCCATAACTCAGACATGAGATTTTGAAAGGAATCAAGCTTTTAAGCTCTCCTGGATATCCTCCTACAGTAAAAGTTTGGATAATAAACTTAGACTTTATCTTGTTTACAAGCTAATATTGCAATGTTCACTATAACACGGGTTGTAACTCCATAATACAAAGGATGATCTAGCAGGTTCAATAAAGGACCCCAGCTCCAATAACAATCTAATTCTTTAGGTTATAGTTTAAATGAAATAATCAGATAATGAAGACTTTATGGCATAAAAAAGAAATTATCTCAGACATATGATGGATACCACAAAATTGATAGCATAAGCTCTTCTGGCCAGTTGAGCTATATTCTGGCAGTTGAGTATGTGTGAGTACGGTTTGTCCGAAAACAATGACTAAGGCTTCAAACAAAGCCAATTATCAACAGTCGTGGAAACAGAAATCTTTTATATTTAGAACATACAATTTTTGAATATATATGTACTGGTGTCTGTGTCTGACTTGTTCTATCTACAAACATAAGTTCCTAAGTACCTATAGTCGTAGTTGAACTGAGCCATGCATTATAAAAGGACATAAATGTGTACACATCAGGTTTCCAAATTAATCAAACGCCAAGATTAGCTATTGAGGTTCAAGCCAATTAACAACACAACAAAACAGTGTGTGGTTCTTAGATATTTCTATAATGGAGACAAGTATTTTAAATCGTAGCATCATATTCTGATTTGATGATAACAGTTGTCACAATGAAAAGAAAAAGGGAGATAATTCAAGGACTTGTAGGAACAAATGAGGGCAAGGTGCATGGCTAGAAAGCAATTGAATTTGCAAGGGGAATGCTTCAGCACCATGGCAACCGCCTTACTGCATGTATTCTAAGCCAAGTTAAAATTGGGCTTCCGTTGTTGGTGATTCCTTCGCTGGCAGACTTCAATAGAATCTTCTTAAAACTTCACACAAAGTACACCTCAGGTTTGGCAGTCAACATTCAAGTTCTTACTTTTAAATCAGCCGGTGAACAAAAAAATGTAGAAACCAAACAATTAAGGGTGTTTACCATTTACTAACACCATGCTGCGTTAAGTTTGCAGGGTATTACATATATTTAATGTGGATCTGGGAAATCAACCCAGAGACCCCTGTTTGACATGCTGGTAAGTTTCTACAACATTCACAAGCAGGTGCATTTCCAAGGAAGGATATCGCAAGGCTGCATTTACCTTTATAGCGATGTCTTCAAAATTGTCTATTCCGGCAAACCCTGCAATATCGCCAAGGACAAATATCGGACAGAACCTGTTTTTGCTATCAGTCTGAGTAAACCTGCATCGTTTGAGCTCATCGTTATTAGTAAAGCCTATGATATTCCTCCTGAAATGAACCAGTTCTAAGTACAAGTAACCATATACAGTGTGTTGTTAATCCATAGTTGTTATAGCTGTCTTGAAGGTTGGGTGATCTCCAATTTCTCTATAACAAACTAAAATGCACCTTCTATGTTCCATGCCATCCTGTAAATCAATAACAGGCAGTTCTAGCTTTTGTTGTCAAATAGTGACCTACAGGTAAAAGATTTCATTCAACATGCAAAATATCAAATTTCAGTCAGACCAAATACAAATCAGACAAATTGGAAGTGAGGTCCAATACAAATCAGACCGAATACAAATCAGACAAAGTGGAAGTGAGGTCCAATACAAATCAGACCAAATACAAATCAGACAAAGTGGAAGTGAGGTCCAATACAAATCAGACCAAATACAAATCAGACAAAGTGGAAGTCAGGTCCAATACAAATCAGACCAAATACAAATCAGACAAAGTGCCAAAAAGACCAAATACAAATCAGACCAAGTGCCAAAAAGACCAAATACAAATCAGACCACATGCCAAACAGTCCAAAAACACATCAGACCAAGTGCCAAACAGACCAAATACAAATCAGACCATGTGCCAAACAGTCCAAATACAAATCAGACAAAGTGCCAAACAGACCAAATACAAATCAGACAAAGTGCCAAACAGTCCAAATACAAATCAGACAAAGTGCCAAACAGACCAAATACAAATCAGACCAAGGACTTGTCTGTCCAAATACAACTCAGACCAAGTAAAAGTCTGGTCAAATACAACTGCAGTCCAAGTACAAGTCAGGCCAAATTGGGATTTAAATCTTCAATGTGTTTTTGAGTATAAGTGGAAACCAAAATATTCAAAAAGTTTTCTAAACATGGTTTGGTCTTGGCTATCTGAAGTTTTAACCTGTCTGGGCTGAGCTAGAATTGGTATTACCAATCTAGCTGACCTTTTAACCTGTCTGGGCTGAGCTAGAATTGGTATTACCAATCTAGCTGACCTTTTACATGACTGAAACAGGCTAACAATCAGACTTTAAAATTTTCGGTTTTGTTTGCTAAACTTTTACAAAAACCTACTTAAAAATATGCTAGTTCTGTGTATTTTGAAGGAATTGCCTTAAAAGATGGACTTTTGTTCAAAATAAAAAAAATACATATTCATCTGTACTTCATAGCCACACAGTACATATTAAATAATGCTCTGGAAGATACAGACAACTGAACTTGATCCTAAATCCTAATAATGATATACTGAAATCGTCAAGAATAATATTTAACGGGTTAGTCTTAAAAGATTTTTAGTACTTGCTGGCAATTTGAAAGTATGTAAACCAATGTTGTGTTGCTTTTTCTCCAAAACTCAACAGAGATTCCTTCATTAGTAGCATTAATTTTTTATTATAAACTATGTATAGATATGCCTTAAAACATTAAATTTTGTTTGTATGAAATTTATTAATTGGGAACGAAAGGGAAACTTTAAAGCCACATTGCTAATCATGATAATTTAAACTAAGAAAAACAGTGTATATAGAGATAACCTAGTTTTAAAACACAGATAGTTTGTCAGCAATCAATCATCTTTATAGCAGTAAGATATTTGTACACAGTGAACATTTCTGTTAACATTACAGCATGCAGTTTGTGTAATGAGCTGTTTAGTTAAAAATTAGATGTTTATGTTCTGTGTGTTCTAAGAATTCATCACAGATTATCAAAAACATTCAGAACTTTTTGTATGATACTTGCCACATTCCATTGTTTACAACAACTCTACTCATTGAGTTAATTCCTAGCACTGCCAGTGCATGTATTTCGTTTTAAAAAAAGCCAGCTTAAAGCAAGTTCTGGACAACATTAGATTTTATATCATAATTATTGGTGTTGTGTGTGAATGTGTCAAAACCTGTAAAGGGATAAACAAGTGAGAACAGTTATTTTGTGTATAAATGTGCATTGGTTTTATGCATAGCAGAAAAAAACAATAAACCACAAAGTCACGACGACATAACACAACTTTTTATTAAAACTGCCAGGAGTGGAGAAAACCGTAATGTTCAAATGTTTCTATTAAAGCACACCTTGGTGGATTGTGCACACTCGGTTATATTACATGCAGCAGATGTTAGTTGTATGCTACTGTGAAAGAGTGTGTTTTATCATTTACATTTACACCTGCAGCCAGTCTTAAGTGTTTGAACAAATAAAACCTATCCCCACTGAGACTGTCAGAGAACAAAAGACTGAAAGAATACAGTGCCAACATTGGTATTGCTGTCTGCCCATGCTCATACTACATATTTCTACAAATAGAAAAAATAGATAAATCTCATTTGCGACTATTCCTAGGTCAATACGCAGTCATTTTCTGAGTTTCTAAAGAAACAAACGATTACCTTTTTTGTATGTTTTGTCAATAGAAATATCAAATATGAGACCTTTCTAATAACAACAGTAAACTAGAGAACCAAACACGATGTGCAAAAAAGCAACAATGTGTTGGAATAGACCGAATACACAAGGTGGAATGATAGTAACAATGCCATCATCACTTTTTACCATTGCACTTTTAACCAACTATCCATTTGTTTCCCCTTGACACACTTTCGGTGAGTTTTTCGTAAGTTGCGATTTATTGTGTTAACTTGTATGTGTTTGTGTATATTTGTAAAACAATTTGGCACAAAAATAAGTCTATAAACTAATGGTTATGATTTATTTTGAACTGTTGTTTTTTCCCTCAATTTTCAAGATGATTTTGAGAAGAAAAAAAGGTATGGCTATCTAAAAAAAGGTCATTCCTATATACATAAACTTTTCCTTGCTTGTGATCTAAAACAGTACCCATTTAGTATGATTCAGACACTAGCTTGTACGCACAACTGTTAGTGTACACTTTTGACTAATGTTACATGTAACAACAGCACGTACAACAGGTGGGAAAACATACCGTCTGGCGTCACTACCGAGAAAATATGGCCCATCCATTTTTTAAAATTCGAAACCCATTCAACAAATAAACACTTAATCAACTATCTACCCTATGTGTATAAGTCATCTGATATTGTATAACGTGATTATGTAATACTTCTAGAGGTATATGATCATAAAAGATGGGGTGGTGTCTTATTGTTGTCCACAATTTTACTGAAATACATGCGTCAATACTATCAGTTCTTCTTGTTTAAGCATTATAATGCCATGTAACACATCTAGTCTATATGTATCACATTATTTGCATCACAAAGCCATTGATCAAACCCCTACAAACTTGAGTATTAGGTGTGACACATGTCATTAACACATATCACATTTATTGCGTCCAAAGAAACCACGTCAAACCTTAAATAAACTTGATGGAGCCATCCATACTGCGTACACATGTTTTTTCTATTATGTATTTGGGCCATGTTTTGTCAGGTGCATCTAAAATAACGCAAGCATGTGCACTTCAAATTCGGTTACTCTAATTACCGAATACAACTTATAAAGTACAGAATACAACTTATAAAGTACAGAATACAACTTATAAAGTACAGAATACAGCTAATAAAGTACAGAATACAACTTATAAAGTACAGAATACAGCTTATAAAGTACAGAATACAGCTTATAAAGTACAGAATACAGCTTATAAAGTACAGAATACAACTTATAAAGTACAGAATACAGTTTATAAAGTACAGAATACAGCTTATAAAGTACAGAATACAGCTTATATAGTACAGAATACAGCTTATAAAGTACAGAATACAACTTATAAAGTACAGAATACAAACATTTCATTAAAAATAAAGCTCATATTCGGATTCAGAAAGGTGAATTACATGTATTAGGTGTATAAAAAGTTAATATTAGATGATATGTTGGCTTAAATCAAGCATTTCATGTCTATGAATGAGTTGTTGTAGATATAGGACTCAGAGAAATAAGCATCTGTTATGTGTGTTCTCTATTTGTCACTTAAGTAAGGGGTGTTAGGGATATTTTGGTTCAGATTCTTCCAAAAGCACCAAATTTGGCCCATGTCATATTGTTTGGATTTTTGATGGGCGCCAAGATGGGAGCCTTACGCAGCTGCCATATTGGCAAAATCCAAAATGGCCGCCATCCTGGTGAGGTGTCAATTGCAGTTTAAAAGCTAAAAGGGCTATAATCAGAAATGATACATAACTTTAGGGGTGTATAGGGTCTGGGAAGCCAATACAAATGTTGTTTTAATGATCTGATGTCAAATTTTAGACCAATGGGACCTCAATCTTGACAAAATCCAACATGGCCGCCATCCAGTGGGATGTTATTCACAGGTATAAAACTTAAAGGGCTAGACTTATAAATGATACACCATTTAGAGGCTTTCATGATCAGGAATTCAATTAAGATGTTGTTTTACTGATCGGAGGTCAAATTAGCCCTATGAGGCCACCATCATGGCAAAATCCAACATGGCCGCCATCAGGTTTGATGTACATCATAGGTATAAAACTTAAAGGGCTAGACTCATAAATTATACACCATTTTAAGGGTTTTCATGGTTGGGAAATTCAATAAAGATGTTGGTTTAATGATCTGAGGTCAAGATAGTCCTTCATTGACACGGTAAATGTATATTTGGGTGAACCTGTCTTCAATGTCAGTTAAAAATCAATAAAAAATATTCAGGTACAATTTCAAACAAAATAGTTTTGAGACATCTGCAGTGACAAGATGCTTTATGTGTCGTTGTGTTCAATTAAATGTTCAATATCACACCATAGGATACTAATGATAACTATTTTATATATACGGTCTAGCTTGCAATCCCTGGCTTTAGAAACAAGTACTACTGGTTATCACAACCGTTATTAAAACACCAGCCTTAACAATTGGAGAAGGTTGT
>ENA-OREC01002105-OREC01002105.1-marine-metagenome-genome-assembly--contig:-NODE-2105-length-10728-cov-11.938128_pt1 | contig 10728 bp, 8 predicted proteins | sample MGYA00248626_ERZ508543 | MGnify/ENA primary metagenome ERZ508543 (study PRJEB26211, sample SAMN05518279) | marine metagenome | isolation source: Puget Sound, Washington, USA | host: Bankia setacea...
GAGTTACTTTACGTATTGAAGCCTACCCACACACACAATGTAACTAAGTAGTTTATAAATAGAAAGTCGACAATAGTACATGCGATAACGATACAATATTGTCTGAAATGTGTATATCAAAGTCTGTATTAATAGTGTTCGCAATAGCGTATTTTGAATAACTTAAAGCAAAGCCTCCCTTGAACTCCATACCAACAGTTACTACTATTGATCAGTTTTGAAACCGATAAGTACGAGATAGCTGCTTATTGAATAATGTGATCGTGTCCCCAACCGTCTTCATTTATTTTAACAAAGAAACAAATCAAATAAGTCCTTAATGTTCTTTTATTTGAAACTGAAAAAATGAAACAAAATGATAAAACAGTATAACAACGTTACACGTTACGTATGAGTCAATAATTCACGTAGTTCCTTTTCATTTTCAGGAATTGACGTAGCTGAGTTGAACGCCATAGCGACGGACAGCCATCACGTGTTTGACGTTAGAAATTATTCCGACCTTCCCACCATTTTGCCACAAGTTATGGATATAGTGTGCAATGCTTAAATAACTCTGCCGCTAATGATATAATGGCGTTGAAGTTCTAAGTTTTGAATAATGTGAGTTAAAAATCAAATAAATAAAATCGACTATGCGTTTGTCTTGTGTGGTTGTATGAAGTTTACCATTCCATTAAAAAGAGACATTAAAGCAAACGTCACTGGCATTTAAATCGGATGTTCTTGTGTTTTCTGCTTAATTGTATATTGAAAAAAGATGATACCGCGCGGACACTCAATTGATGACAAGTATAAGGCCGTTTGTCAGAGCTTAATTTGAGACATGACTCTATGTTCTCGTATATATATTGTCTCATTTTTCTAAAATTCGGGTTTAAACACAATACAGATTTATTTTATTATTCACGTCTTAAACTAGACAAACTTGTCAAACAGTCACAGTAGATACGTTTTTACTAACAAACCTTGTCCAACCCCTGTTTTTACAGTTATGAGGTTGTGTTCGGTTCAGTACTGTTCTCCAATACGTTATCGATATGGAGTCTATATTGAATCATATCAAACTATCTACCGGCGGGTATGGCTAAAATGTTTAAATGCCTATTGTTTTTTCAAAAAGATTTTATTTAAGAGCAAACAATGATAGGCGTTCAATAAAACGTTACTTAAATATATAACCTTTAATTAATTGGATAGGTTTAATTGATCAGTTGGTGGATAACATTAATGAGTTGATTATAGGAGTATGTAGAACTCATAGCAACGGCTGCATGGGTTGAAGGGACGGATGCGATGTTTGTGTCAATAAAAATATAACACTATAGGGATAATATACATTTCTGCAGTTGCGTTGTGTAGTTTTACTTCGGAATACAATTAAATAGAGTTGGAGAATAGTGTTATAAAGTGAACCATGAAGAGTGTGTGACGGATTTAGATGAATGCATTCATGTTGTATGACGTTGGATAATTTTCAAACGAAACGATGGAACTAGTCCGGATATCAGCACTATTAACACTTATAGCATCTTTACATTTAGTGGTAAGTATGTGAGTTATACGTGTATGTATATTGTAGTTAGTATAACTAGTGTGGGTGCGTATCTACCTCAGTACACACATCCATGTCAGACATTAACTGGGTGCGTATCTACCTCAGTACACACCTCCATGTCAGACATTAACTGGGGTGCTATTAACGGTACTACTTCCTTGGAAGCCACTCATATCTCTAACTATATACTTGTAGGTCCGTCTAATTCAAGACCCCATCTCGCTTTTCTTGATTATTATATACATATTTCAACAACACGCTGAGTTTTGCATTCAATCTATTTTATTCTTTCCCAAAACACGAGTACGAGAGTACGTTTCTGGTGATTTTTTTGTTAATTGAATATCGTTTTTTGGTGATAGGAATCAGTCCAAGTCGATGGCTCTTAAACTAGTTAACTTAATAATTTCCATGTTGCCTACAAATTGAAAAGTACACAACCCAGACTAGATGCGTTATAGAAACAAATGTGTGTACTTATAAGTTGGACTCTCGGAGGAGCTACATGCGTCCCGGGGACAGTATTTGGAACGTATGGGCTGTCATTGTGCATGAACACTATTGCTAAGCTCATGATAGAGGTTAGGGTAAGGGTTAGTGTGGGTTTATGTTATCTCAGAAACACAGCTGTACCAGCAAAAAAGCTCACAAATAGCTACAATATGCAGAGTCGATACGTCCGTGTAGATTACAATTCGTGTTTTTGTTTGTTTAAAGTACAGGTCAGTCACCATACACTGACCAAACACAATCGTAAGTCCGGTGTTATAAAGCATTGACTGACATATAAAATCATTGGTAATTGCAAACGTCGGTCTCGCTATCTCAAAGAAACATCAATTAATCGGTAGAAGTTATGATCACTATCCGAATTAATGGCTACTTTTGCAACAAGGCCTATAAAACATGTTATTGGGTCACTTCGAATAGGTTGACCACACTAATGCCAAGATTAACGCAGTAATCTACACTAAGTTGAAAGGTAGGCTGTGCATGTTAACTTTGTGTACGACATTCATACAAACATTGAAGGAATGGTACGTTCAAGAACATGAGCACCCTTATCGAAGGTTGTGAAATCTGTTATATAAAGTTACGACAGTTGTCCTTTCAACCATCGATATACACGTATATGAAATATATATTCGCAATAAGGTGGTTTAATTTTGACAGTGATATGTATAAACGAAATATCGGTGTCCATGAGGTAAGTTATAAGCCTTCAAGTATCGCCGGCTCTTTCAGTTCACACCAAGACTATCTCAGTAAGTGTGTAATAGTATTGTGACCTGTGTATGAACAGTTTAATTTTCAAATATACTCGTACAAACATATAAATACACGAACAATGATCAGCACCCACCCTATGGACCAACCTACGAATAAATGTACAATGTTATAATGCAGTAAATGTTTAATGAAGGTGTATGATTATTTACGATCGGTCGTGTAAAGTTAAGTAGTAAATGTCAAACATCAGTGCTAAAGTAAGTTAAAGAACCTTGACTAAGTGGTCTTCCAGTAATACTTGTGTAAGATTAGTAGTGTCCATTTATGTAAACGTAACATCGCTAGCCATCTTTTATAGACGCTCGGGAGTCTTCAAGTGTCGCCAACTAATGCAAGTATCGGTGCGAATCGATGTTACCCTAGTGTGTATCAACCTCACCCTGTACTGCACGTTGTTTATTTGTTGGTACGACTAGAAACCACAGACAGATAAGCAAACGTCAACTACAGGAACAACGAATGCGATATAACTAGTTTGTCAAAGTTGTTAAGCCACAGTCCATTAACCCGTAACTCTTGTTGAGAATACTGCCCAATGACGACAACCTGCTTTCCCCCAATATTCATGGGTGGCTGTTAAGTCTGCTTTCCCCAATATTCATGGGTCGCTGTTAAGTCTGCTTTCTCCCAATATTCATGGGTGGCTGTTAAGTCTGCTTTCTCCCAATATTCATGGGTGGCTGTTAAGTCTGCTTTCTCCCAATATTCATGGGTGACTGTTAACTCTGCTTTCCCCCAATATTCATGGGTGACTGTTAAGTCTGCTTTCCCCCAATATTCATGGGTGGCTGTTAAGTCTGCTTTCCCCCAATATTCATGGGTGGCTGTTAAGTCTGCTTTCTCCCAATATTCATGGGTGGCTGGTAAGTCTGGGTTTTCCCCATAAGATATAATACTAAGATACTGTCAGTACTTTCAGGGTTACTGTTCCCTTTTTGAAAGAAGCACCTTTTCTCGCACCACATGCCGCACGTTGGTGTACTAGCGAGTATAATTACCCTCCACTGTTTACACCAGGATTGTGTCTTGCATTACTTGGAGCTTTGTCTCGCTGTCTGTCTTGAGTACGGTGTCGATAGCGTACATCATCATTATAAGATCCAGCTAGATTTATGTAGAACGTTATTCTTCAATGGTTCATGATTGCATAGATACATGTACATTTCAAACTGCTTTGTGTATATTATACTGTAAACAAACAACATATATTATGTAAATAACATTAGTAAAGGAGACAGCATACACAGAGGCAAGAGGAAAGAAAGGATTCCGCTTTGGAACGGACACTTCAAAGCGTGAATAAATGTTCTTAATTGTACTGGCATCACTCGGGTTTATGTACACCAACCTTTTCTACTAACGAACACAAACAATTCTATACTCATTTGCCTTCCGTAATAAGAGAATGAGGTTCGAAAGTAAGTACTATAGAACCATTTTTTACCAGCATCATCCTATCATTTTCCTACGGGAACAATTTAGGTACATGCATTCGGGGTTCTTGAGTAGAAATAAACGTTATACTCACCGTATGTTATCCCATCTGGTCGATCGCTTTCTTTTTCTACACCTATAGAAATCTCCACAACTATTTTAAACTTTTGAAGGCCCGTCGATTTATACAATTGGGATTATCAGCCTATCCCCGACACGTCAATGGTTTATTGTCAATTACTATAAGGCTGTAAAGTTGATTGTAAATATGATTATGTTTATATAATGAATACTTTTACTGGCTATAATGAATACCGGAGTATGAATTAACTGCAGAATTACGGCTATGTTTTGATCGAGTTGAAAGACCTGCCTATATATGCAGACAGTTTTAAAGCAGAAGACTAGCGTATCATACGTTGTTAATGTACTCGTTCAATTTGAATCTATTAACAACGTGATCGCGTGACCAAGCACTATGTATGATCAGGTGATTCTCCAATCATCCAATGAAGGACAAACTCATGATGTAGTGTGTGCCATATACATGAACGTGTTATATCTTTGTAAAGTTGTTTAACTATGTTTTCTTCATGCATTAAGTGGCTTTGTTCGCCCAATCGCCGTATTGTTTGAAAATGTAAAGGTATTTCATAAAGACAGCTAAGATACCGGTGTTTGGAAATATTGCGTTGTCTGTCGAAAAAAGAAGTATACACTAAGATGCAGCGCTCGTACCCTTGGGTAACTTACTGACAAATGTACTCTAACTATAACGAAGAGTTTTGTTGAGGTCCTTACGACAAAGTGACACCTGTCAAGTAGGCTTCCTTATTAAATAAAGTACATCAACCAGGTTAACACGTAGAAGGGGATATATTGCAGACATCCGTTCACAAATTAAATGTCTATTTATTTGTCTTATTCATTCTATATAGTTAAATGCTATAATCGCTTTTATGCATGAATTATAATATTTGTTTTGGGCATTGATGTAGCATAAACCAGCTGAATGTTGAAACCAAAAAATGCACCGTCTGTACAAATAAAGCACTGCCAACTCATATAAACCTTTTTTAAGGATAAACTGTATCATAAATGAACACTTTCACCTTTTAAATCACTTAAACGGCGGCATTAAATTGGATTGTTTACACTATGCAGCATGGCTGTAGCCATTTTGTGATTTAGGTTAAACAGGTCAAATATTGGAATATATTTTGAGCGAACAATTTTAATCACACAACATGTGAATGAGGTCAGTTCTACTTATTGAATATATTGTTTTAATGTATATGTCGTCACTATACTATAATATTAACAAAAAATAACGATTTCTTTAAAGCACGTAGTTTTACAAAAGTAATCAAACTCAAATTTTCGTATAAAACCTGTCCAGTCTCATTAACATCTCATTTGCATTATTATGCATGCGCGCGCATCCATTTGCATACAACGATGGCTGACATGTCTTTGGTTAAACGGCTGCTAATGATGTTTTAAAGTATGTCAACGTTGCATGTTTCCGAAAGTTATTGATTTAACTGATTTTTCGCCCTCTGAATGAAGGTTTGATGTCGGAACTATGCTACGTGTTTTGAGCTTAATGTGAAAAACCCCGCATTTGCCCAACAGAAACATAGCTGAAATGTAAAGAGTTTTCTTTAAAGAACTAACATGATCCCATAATGAATCTAAGCTTTGGAAATCGTAGATGGCCATTTGAACAAAATCAATCGAAACCGCGTCACCGATTCGCTAAGAAATCATCCAATTTACACATTTTAGTGAAAGAAATATGTTGCTTGAATCGTCCACATGCCATGTCGTTTGTACAAAGAGTATTTACTATCATAACATCTCGTTCATGGTGAAAAAAGTAGTAATATACTAGCATATTGCACATTATGTTAAAAGTATAAATGTTAATATTTAGAAATAAATATTGTATCGCTCCTATTCGTGAGAATTTCTCCTATTCGCGAATAGGACTCCTACTCGCATTTAAGTCATACCGGCGACAACATTTAAGGACAAGTTTACTTATTCTGGTGTACCCTATTATCGCTGATCTAAGGAAACAATCCGGTTTAAACAAAAATAAAGGAATTTAAACATTTCTTTTTTAGTTGTTTTGCTGATTTAAGAATAAGATGTAACTTAAGTTGTACATTGAATACGGCACGCACATGGAAATAACTTTGTATTAGATACAGTGAACGAAAAAGCATGATTATTAACCCAAAGAAGTTACGGCGGAAGAATTTCAGCATGGATATATAGCTTTAAATATATATTCTTTTTAATAGTTTTTTTATATATATTTTTGTATAATTTAGATTTAGAATTACGTTATCCATGTAATCTAAAGTCGGCCTTTCGACCGTTTAAACACAACTGTCATGCCTTTCGTTTCGTTTTCAGACTAGTCAAACATTGACCCTCCAGTGTTCAGAAGGTGAGTTTGTATATTTCGACACCACCTCTTTACAGTTAGCTCCTTAATTCTACGAGAAAATACACAGTCACTGTCAAAAACGGTAATTGTGAGGATGCAAATGATGTTGATAATGATGATAACGACGACGCAACTGATAAGGATGGTTTAATATCATCACAATAAGCATGATGGTGACGACGTAGAACATATTGATACTTATGATGCAGATAATTATAATACTGATGATGATGCTGAAGATGATGGCTTCTCAGATGATGATGATGATGATGATGATGATGATGATGGTGATGTTTATGATGACGACGACTTGTACAACGACCACAATGGTGATGATGATCAACTTATGCATACTGTTTAATACCATTGCTGAATCAAATGTTGAGGATTATAAAAGTTGGTGTATGTTTAGTCAACTGGTACCTTTAGGTTAACTAAATAAATCTTGAAAACAATTCTCTTATTTCTCAGGTTGGGAGACGATACATGAGAAATGTTACCTAATTGTGCCATACAACTTCACGTGGGAGAGAGCTAAATCATTCTGCCAAAAGTAAGTACATTGCTATAACAGAAATATAGTATGTAGTTGTAACGTTGGCATGTATAGAAATGATGAAGTCCACCTTAACACGTGTTATTTTCCCCTTTTCGTGTACATACGCTACATTTTCTGGTTGAGATCCACTTAAGATATGATGTTTCTTAATCCCAAATAAAAGTTCACATTGTTATCGATACCATCATAGCAAGGACATCATTTACCTTTAACTTAAAGAGGTACATTTTAACATAGATGTTTCAACAGTGTTACATATACCTATATATCTTAGTTTGTATATTACTCGTCGATGGGTCTGGGGATTGAAGGTTTGATCCCGAGCTAACTACACTTTAACACAGTTATCACTTTTTTCATATGGTTTATATGTGGTTATAAGTTACACTGTAAAATGAAAGTGTAATACTAATGCACTGCTCTAAGAAGAGACTCATTGTATTTAGACGCACCGTGAGTTCATAACTGGATTTATGATTGCAAATGGCGATATACTCGAGGTACATAAGGAATTTTAATACAGCTATATATAGAAAGTGTCAATTGATTTGCTTTAATGCTTTGATAGGCTGCTTTACATTTTCCTGTGCAATGGTTTTGGAATACATTGTATCATTAAGTATACAACATGCATTTTTAATTTAACCTGAGAATAGAATTATCACAATGCCACACTTATTATGGCATACGTTTTAATTTGTAAACTCTCTGAACACAAATTCAGCTTTCACATATGTTAGGTAGTAAGGAGCTGACCGTCTACCCGGGTATTGAACACGTGTCACCAGCTACTTACTGGAATATTGATGAAGACTGTCAAACGGAGTTAATGTCCGAAGTATAGTTTTCAAATGATGAGGACTGAATTAATAATGTTTCAAATGTAATAACCAGCATTTAGATGGTTAACCTATCAACTAACAATTGTAGAGAAAACTACTTCAACATCATTTCTACTGATAGCCTGACAAATGTTAAGTGTTTGAAATAGAAGTGAAGATCTCTTTTTATACAATGTGCGTCAAACCTCGGCTGGAATACATCTTATTATATCTACATTTGCTTGTGTCCTTACAGATACGGTGCTGTCCTAGCAGAGCCAAAGGGATATGAGTTAACCCAGTTACTTACATCTGTCACGAAGCCTTACAACTTCCAACGATACTGGATAGGTGAGTAACACACCATTATTAACCTTGTCCAGTATCATAATTATCAACAAGCTCCTCGTGTTGCTCAATCTATGATCGTTATACATGTTTACAGTTGACATTGGTTCGTCTCTTTTAGCTAACTGTCATTTAACCGGATTGCAAAAGTATGTCCGGCCAATGCATAGTTGATGAAGACCTTGCTAAATGTCAGATTTTGTTTTTGGGAACTATCGTATCGTTGCTCTTTGATGGAGTCTTCGAGTAATATAGAAATGGTATTGCCAACGCTACAGTTGATTTACCTAGATGATACACAATTCTCACGGATGAACGGATCTACATTATTTATATGCTTAATAGTCATACATTGATAACATAAGATGTAAAGGTATTAATTACGAGTGTCAAACAATGAAAGACCACTAGAATAATGTTTACCCGGTTATAATTGCGTGCTTTACTTTGTTTTCCCTTTTTGGAACATAATAAACTACAACGTTAGTGATTATGTCAGTCTACGTTTTACTTTTCTCTGGTTATATATCAGGTTATAACCGAGTGGGTAACGATTCCATGCCTGACTATAGCGGGTACTGGAGTGATGGTCGGTACACGGAGATTGAGGTCGGTGTCTGGGCCCCAAATGAACCTGCAATCAACTCCGGGTCCTGTGTCTATGTAGGACCACCCTGGGATGACATTGACCTTTACAATAGATGGTATATGAGGTCATGTGAGCATGCTCTACCCTCCGTGTGTGAAAGAACGCCTTGTCCTGCAGGTTAGTAAGTGTGTGATCAAGTAGATAAAGACATAGTTTATCAGTACTCAAACTGTGCTTATTTGAATTACTGATGTCTAAACGATCACAGGTATCATTTAGTTTGGATAGCAAGTTGATCTGTTTTCTTGTTTCTTCATTTATTAACATGCTGAAACCACAAACTGTATATCATGATTAATATATGAAACTGAGACCTACATGTTTCAGGAACATTTACGTGCCACAATGGACGGTGTGCAGGTTTGTTGGCTGTGTGTAACGGTGTCAACGATTGTGGTGACGTGTCAGACGAACAGAACTGTCGTAAGTTCAATAGTTTACATTACAATAAAGGGTTTGCGCTAATCAATTCTCGATTGACCAGTTATATTCACTTTATAGTCTTATAATTAGCAAATTGATCAAGAAACACACCCTAACCAGTTATGTATATGTTTGAAGCTGAGACACGTTGGCTTCTAACAAATGGCATAGTAGTTTCATAGAGACAAATGAGAGATACGTGTGGTAACATTTTGAAAACAATGCCATATTGTCAAATTGCTTGAGAAAACATGGGATGCGAATTTGGAGTGTCCCACTTTTTAAAAGTCAATTGGAAAGTGAATAGTGAAAATGTATTTATTTCCTTAGTTTTTGTGACGAACATGACCGAGGACGAACGGTTTAAGCTTTCTCCATTCAATCTCCACTTGTATTCTGTTCTGCGGGTTACATTGCATGCCATTATCATTAATGATCGATTCTTGTTTCGGTTGTTTATGTTTAAAGCATGTTCTATTTGATATTATTTATTTTTCCTAGTAAAGATACACTATATAAGTGTCTAGATTTGTATTTAATATCGACAGATGTTTAGTTGCATCAGATGTAATCATTTAAACTGCTTGCAGCGTCACGTTGTTCCTATAGTTACGAGAGTTCAAATGGAGCCATTGACGTCACAAACTACAGTCCAAAGTCCACGTGCCTCTACAGTATACATGTAGACAATGGAAGGAGAGTTCATATCCAGGTACGTGTGTACTTATAGTTAAGGGCCGTTAACAGCAATTACATAAGACGAGCTTCGTCAACTTGTTGTTGAGAGTACAGAGGCCAAGACGCAATATATGAATAATATATACACGGTTAATAGTGTCTACTCGTAACACGTTCAATAATGTCTACTCGTAACACGGTTAATACTGTCTACTCGTGACAGGTTCAATACTGTCTACTCGTAACACGTTCAATAGTGTATAGTCGTAACACGTTCAATAGTGTCTAGTCGTAATACGTTCAATAGTGTCTTCTCATAACACGTTCAATAGTGTCTACTCGTAACACGTTCAATAATGTCTACTCGTAACACGTTCAATAGTGTCTACTTGTAACACGTTCAACAGTGTTACGAGTAGACATTAATGAACGTGTTACGAGTAGACATTATTGAACGTGTTACGAGTAGACACTATTAACCGTGTTACGAGTAGACATTATTGAACGTGT